>ENA-ORBV01002901-ORBV01002901.1-microbial-mat-metagenome-genome-assembly--contig:-NODE-2901-length-35362-cov-12.379085_pt1 | contig 35362 bp, 34 predicted proteins | sample MGYA00237777_ERZ505514 | MGnify/ENA primary metagenome ERZ505514 (study PRJEB26160, sample SAMN06269048) | microbial mat metagenome | isolation source: Oligotrophic lake microbial mat | place... | reverse complement strand
CGCCGTCTTGGCAGCATTTTGACTGGAGACCCAACAAGGACGCGGAGCTGTTCTCTGAAATGGCGGTATTTCTCCTCAGCGCGCAGGGCGGCGGGGTGAAGGGGAAATTGAAGGGAGTTGTGAGGCAATCCCGATTCGCTGCTCGGCATGGATGATTGAGGGGTAGAAAACCACGGCGTTATACTTGCAACAAGTTGCCCTCGAGAGCCTGAAATGAACATGCCCGGAATCGAATTTTTTATCGATCGAAAAGGCCGCAAGAAGGCTGTACTCATCGACCTCAAGAAGCATAAGGGCCTGTGGGAAGACCTTTTTGACGCGTATGTCGCCCATAGCAGACGCAACGAGCCTCGCGAGTCCCTTGCTAAAGTCAAGCGCTTGATCGAAGCAAAGGCCAAGCGCAAGGCTGGTGGCTGACTACTCCGTCGTCTTCGCTCGGTCCGCCAGCAAAGAGCTGCGCTCGCTCGACTCGACGGTCGCACTTCGAATCGTCAAGCGTATCGAGACACTGTCTCAAAATCCCCGGCCAGCCGGCGTGGTGATGCTGGAAGGAGCGGCGGATCTCTGGCGCGTGCGTGTGGGGGATTGGCGTGTCGTGTACCGAATCGCGGATGGGCGGTGCGTCAGGCCCTATTCGGAACGGGCCGCGTCGAAAAAGCACGTGGGCGACGTTTCCGATCCAGTAAGGGACGGGCCGTTGGCTCATAGACGTTTGGCGATCCTGCTTTGGGAGACCGTGACGTCCTACTCGGCAGTTTTTTCTTTGTCTTTGGACGCGGCATTCTTTTCCGCTCGGGTAAGGACCTTAATACGCAGGTCAAAATAGTCCTTCAAAAACTCGTATGCCTCAATAGTTGGAGGCTCTACGAATTGAATCAGGATTTTCTTGTTGTTTGCGTCCATCACCCATTCAGCGTTCTCTAAGTTGGCCTGCGGTGCGATCACATTCTTAGGTACTTGCATTGCTGGGCCTTTAGATGCCCAGCCAGGTACTTCAGGCAAGTGATTCTGTTGCGCGGGTTGTTCCATATTCTGATTGTCCAAGGATACGAAGTCTCCGGACGCGGATTTAGTAAAGTCATGATTACATACCAATATTTTAACGGCACGCAAGGCTGTGGATTGGTTGAATCCACGGTCCAAGACTAGATAGTGATTAAGAGTGGCATCTGAGGGTAATTCGTTGTCCCACTTTTGGTAAATGTCAGCCACCACGGCAGGGGTAAGCGCCGCTTGCCGTTTGTATTCTTCCCGCTCACACGATTCGGGCCGCGAGTCCAACATGATGCGCAACGCTAGAGCTGTCAATTTGAGTTTGCGGCTAGCGCCGCTCCCCTCGTCGATCATTAGCCCATAGCTCTTAAGTGCGGCCGCAGTTTGTAGCGCCCCACTACTGTTAGGGCTGTAGCGCCAATGCTGAGCGGCTATTGCAAAAGGCGCGCTCCCGCGCTTTTCCTTCTCATAGAACTGGGCGGCACGCTCCAAAGCAACTTCCAAAGTAATAAACGGGAAGTTCGGGCTGCGCTCCACGCTCTTGCGCACCTCCATTTCGTCTGCCATTGCCGCACTCCGGTTCTAAGTGAGGATCCAATCTTATCTCCAATCTCGGATTGGTTCAATGGCGGCTGTGGCGTTTACTTCAGGGTCACGTAAGATAGCTTGTTGACCGATTCAGAGTAAACGCGTATAAAGTGGAAACACTAGAGGGAAATGTCATGAGGCTCTGAATCAGAGGACGCGAAACCCATACTGCCGGGACGCGCCCCCAATAGAAAAGGCCCTGTACCAGTCCACCTTAGCGGGGACGAACTGGTACAGGGCCGGTGCAGCGTATTACTTTCGGGGTGTGCAGATTGCCGTCCAAAACTCCTAAGTCACGGGCGCGGCGTTTAAGTCGTCGCCACTCCACCTTTTTTATTATGCGTAGATAACCCCTTAAAAAACAAGGGGTCCGACCCGAAGGCGTGGACCCCTTTTCCGGCTGGCGGTGCTCCTTATGCCAACCGGGGTGATACGTGAATCATAGCAAATTTAGGCACTAATAGCAACTGCTACACCCATGGCCAAAACAGCGTGTTACATCGACGGATTCAATCTTTACCACGCGATAGACGCGTTAGGTATCCAGCACCTCAAGTGGCTCAATTTGTGGGCCTTAGCAGAGACATTTTTGCGCCCGGAAGATTCCCTCGCTCGGGTGGTCTATTTTTCCGCCTTGATGATGTGGGAGCCGGGGAAAGTTCGCCGTCACAAGGAATACATTGCCGCCTTGCAGAGTGTTGGCGTTGAGCCTGTGCTGTCTAAGTTCTTGAAGTCTAAAAAGCATTGCCACGCATTTGATAGGTACTGCTCCTTTACCGAGGAAAAGCAGACCGATGTCGCGTTCTCGGCGCGGATCGTGTGCGATGTCCTGACAAGTGATGTGGAAAGAATTGTCCTTGTCACCGCCGACAGTGACCAAGTGCCGACCGTTGCCATGATTCGTGGATTGAAGCCACAGGTCCACATCCTCGTGGCCCCTCCCCCAGGCCGCAAGCAAAACGCCAAGGAACTCGCACACCTTGCACACGATTCCCGAGAGATTACCCACGGGCGCTTGGATCGTTGCTTGTTCCCGCGGAATGTTAAGGATGCGCGAGGCCGCATAGTTGCCCGCTGTCCCTCCAAGTACAACCATCCAGTTTGGGAGAAGGTCTAAGCGTTAGTCGTTCGGGCGCTGGCTGGATGGGGTAGATAGTTCCCAGTTATTCCACCCATTAATTGAAATCGATTTCAACGCACTCTTGGCTCATTTCAATAACTTGCCGTGCGGGGATACATGCGCATTCGTGTTATGTCGGCGCAATGCCGATTACGATGTCGTCACCTTCAGAGGCGAAGATTGCGCCGTACGGAAATCAGATGGCGCGGGGTAGGGGAAGAAAATGGCACTGTAGACGCCGCGCGTCACGGCGGGCACCATCACCCGCGAGGCATTCGAAGGCAATCTTTGGGACGAAATATGGCGACGAGCAAGCGCGGAAACCGGAATGCGGTACCGGCGAAAGCCCCTGAACCCGAAGACGTGACCATCAAGCTCGGCCGCGGCAACCAGGTCCACGCGAAGGCCCGGCCTGGGGACACCGCCGCGACGTACGCGATCCCCCGGCGGCCTTGCGGCGGCGGCCCCGCAAGACGGCGGCGACGTAGCGGCGCGTGTCAAGGTAGTTCCGCCGGGTTGTTTGACGGGTAACAGGAATCGCTTGGACGCGAAGGAAACCGCACCATGCTGCGAGGTCTGTCCAGGTCAGCGCCGGCATTCCAGTCCCTTCAACGACTACTCGATCGCATGGCGGAAACGATCTTCTGCGTCTCCACCGAAACCGTCGTCACACGCGTCCGCAGGTCGACGACCTTCTCCTTGTAGTCGGCGAAGCGGTAGGTGTCGAACTTCTCGCGGATCGTCGGGTCCTTGGGCTTGGATTCCTTGTACTGATCGAGGATCCATTCGAGCGCCGAGCGGTTGCCCAGTCGGTAGTCCCAGGCTTCGGGCGGGATGCCTTCGAGTTTGGTCTCGCTGTCGAGCACGATGGTGCCGGCTTCCTTGTCGGCCTTGAGGATCGACTTCGGTTTCAGGCCGGCTTTCTTTGCTTTTTCGTCTTCTATGTCCGTGCGCTTCAGCTTGGCGGGCTTTACGGCTTCGTAGCCGATATGGAGATCCATCAGCGCCTTGCCCCAGTCGGCCCACTGCCAGAAGCTTGAGCAGGTCCTTGAAGGCTTCGCGCACGACGCTCTCGCGCGTGGTCCCCGAGACCTTCTTCAGCATCGCGAGCTGGTTGAGGTACTGCTGGATGAGGAGCTGGCTCATGCGGCTTTAGCGCTCGGCCAGAAAATCGTCCGGTTCGATGCCGCCCTGTTTCAGAATCGCACGCAGCGTCCCTTCAGGCATGTCGCCCCGCGAGCCGGCCCATCAGGTTGCGACGATGAGCGGGTAGTCGAAAGACTCCGCAACGATCGGCAGGTCCGTCCCGGGCGCGGCGCCCTGCGATTCGAGGAGTTTCTTGGCGACGTCGTGCGCGATTTCAATCGTCTCCTGAATGGTGCGCCCCTGTGCAACGAGCCCCTGCACGTCGTCGCTGGTCGCGAGGTAGACGCCTTCGGGCAATTTCTCTATGTGCAGCTGGATCACGCGTTCCATGACTGGATGACCTTGAAGCGCAGGGAAAAGGAAGTGTAGCGCCCTCCGAGCGCCGCGGCGCATGGCCCGGTGAGTCGCTCGCGGTTCCACCTGATTGGCAGCATTTCGCCCGGTGGACCGCTAGGGACGCGGACCTTATGACAGACTTGGCAGCATTGCCCTGTTACTTCTTATCCAGGTTCCAATACACATACACCGGCGAATCCACATACCCCGTGACGCCTTTTCTCACCACCACCGGCTGAAAATACTCCCCCAGCACCGCGTGCTTGCCGATCACCAGCGCGCGCTCCTGCGTGGCTTCGGCGAGTTTCTTGCGGTCCGAATCCGTCACCGCTCTCAGGAACTCCACGCGCAGCTTTTCCAGTTCCGCATCGTTCGGCCAGCCCGGCCAGGCCTTGTCGCCCGAGGCATTCATCGCGGGGCGCGGTAGAGGTCCGGCGAAACGTACTGCGCCTTGCCGCGACGCAGAGCAGGACCAGCGCGGCGAGGCTCTTCATGCCGGGCGCGGCCAGTCGAGCTGCGCGGGCCGCAGTTTCTCGATGAGCCGCGAGAGGCGCAGCACGCCCGCGTCATCGAACCGGCGGCCGACGATCTGCACGCCGATCGGCAGACCTTCCTTGCTCGAGCACCAGTTGACCGACGCTGCCGGCTGCTCCGACATGTTGTAGGGCACGGTAAACGCGATGTGGGGCAGGGCGTTGCGCGGATCGTTGCCCGGGCAGGCGTGCTCGGCTTCGTACGGCAGGATCGGCGAGGTCGGCGAGATCACGAAGTCATACGGCTGGCATGCATTGACGGCGGCCTCACGCATCGCCATGACCTGGCCGTACGCCGCCATCACGTCGCTGCCGGCGAACTTCCCCGCGCGCCATGTGCACCATTCCGCAATGAACGGCAGCACCTTCTTCCTGCGTTCCTCCGGGAGTTGCAGGAAATCGTTATGCGAGCGCGCCTCGAAGAATCGCGTCATGCCCTCGAGCATGGCTTCGTCGAGGAACGTCTTCATTTCCTCCACGTGGGCGCCCGCTTCATCGAGCGCCTTCATGGCCGCCTTTGCCGCCGCCGCGACTTCGGGATTCACCGGCAGGCCGGTCTTCATGTCCGGGAGGAAGCCGATGCGCAGTCCCTTGGCATCGAGGCTTTCGAGTCCCGCAACGAAATCCCTCGCCTCGTATGGCAGGCTCATGAAGTCGCGCGCGTCCGGACGGCTGAGGATATTCATCAGCGAAGCCGCATCGCGCACGCTGCGCGTCATGGGGCCGGTCACGCGCCCCAGATAAGGCGGATAGACCGGCACGCGGCCGAGGCTCGGCTTCAACGCAAAGATGCCGCAATGCGTTGCCGGCAGCCGCACCGACCCGCCGATATCCGTGCCCAGGTTCAGCGGTGCGTAGCCCGCGGCCGTCGCGGCGCCCGCGCCCGAGCTCGAACCCGAAGTGTTTCGATCCGTGCGCCACGGGTTGCGCGTGATGCCGTGGATCGACGAAAGTCCGGACGAAAGCATGCCGTAGTCGGGCATCGTCGTCTTGCCGAGGATCACGCAGCCGGCCTCGCGCACGCGCGCCGCGGGCGGCGCATCGGCTTCGGCTGCCGCGAGTCCCTGGTTGGCCGCGGTGCCGATCGGCGCGAGATCGCCCCTCGTGTAGATGTTCTCCTTGATCGTGACCGGCACGCCGTCGAGCGCGGAGAGCGGCGTTCCCGCGCGCCAGCGCGCTTCGGAGGCCTTCGCTTGTGCAAGTGCCGCATCGGTGCTCAGCACGAACATCGCGTTGAGCTTCGGTTCCCAGCGCGCGATGCGCTCGAACGCGGCCTTGGTGACCTCGACGGGCGAGAGCCGGCGGGCCGCATAGGCCGCGCAAAGCTCCGTGGCGGTCAGGGCGGGCGGGATGTCGCCGGCGGACGACACTGCAGGGGACTCGGTTTTCGTGTTCATGGCCGAATGATAGCGCCCCGTAACGCTATACTTCGGCGCGCTTTTCTCCGGAGGATCCGTTTTGCGCCAATTCAGCATTGCCCTCGCATTTCTTTTCAGCACGGCCCTCCAGGCGGCACCCACCGAAATCGAGTTCTGGCATGCGATGGCCGGCCCGCTCGGCGACCAGGTCGAGGCGATTGCGCAACGGTTCAATGCGTCCCAGAAAGAGTACGTCGTATCGACCGCCTACAAGGGTCCCTACGAAGTGACGATGGCCGATGCCCTTGCAGCGCAGCGCGCGGGCAAGGGGCCGCACGTCGTGCAAGTCTACGAACTGGGCACCGCCAACATGATGGCCTCGCACGGCGCAGTCCGGCCGGTGTGGCAGGTGATGGCCGAGGCGGGCGAGCGGCTGGATTCGAAAGCTTTCGTGCCCGCGGTCGCGAGCTATTTCTCGGACGGGCAGGGCCGGCTCGAAGCGCTGCCGTTCAATACCTCGACGCCGGTGCTGTTCTATAACAAGGACGCCTTTCGCGCGGCCAAGCTCGATCCGGACAAGCCGCCGAAGACCTGGTACGAGATGGTGCCGACGATTGCCGCGCTGAAGGATGTGGGCGGGCTCCCGTGCGGCTACGTGACCTCGTGGCAGTCGTGGATCCACCTGGAGAACACGAGCGCGTGGCATAACCAGGAGTTCGCCACGAAGGACAACGGCATGGGCGGGGGCGATGCGAAGCTCGCCTTCAATACTCACCTCATGATGCGCCATATCGGGACGCTGGCCTCGTGGGTGAAGGCCGAGTACTTCACGTTTACCGGCCGCCGCGACGAAGCGGAGATCCGCTTTACCGAAGGCGCTTGCGGACTGCTCACGGCCTCTTCATCGACCTATGCGCAGTTGCGCGAGGCCGCCAAGTTCGACTTCGGCGTGGCGCAGCTGCCCTATTACGATGACGTGCGGGGCGCGCCGCAGAACACGCTGATCGGCGGCGGCGGCCTGTGGGTGCTCGGCGGGCACAAGAAGCCCGAGTACCAGGGGGTGGCGAAATTCCTCGCCTACCTGTCGAAGCCGGAAGTGCAGGCCGAATGGCACCAGAAAACGGGCTACGTGCCGACCACCGTGGCGGCCTTCGAGCTCACCCGCAAGCAGGGCTTCTACGGCAAGAATCCCGGCCATGAAATCGCCATCCGGCAGCTGCTCACCAAAAACCCGACCGGCGACACGAAGGGCATCCGCCTGGGCGACTTTGCGCTGATCCGCACGATCCTCGACGAGGAACTCGAGCAAGCCTGGGCGCTGACCAAGACGCCCAAGCAGGCTCTCGACGCGGCTGTCGAGCGGGGCAACGTGGTTTTGGCCAGGTTCCAGGCGGCCCATCGCGGTGCCGCACGCACTGCCGCACCGGCGCCGGCCAGGAAGGCCGCCAAGCCCGCGGCCGATTCGGCCCCCAAGAAGAAATAAGTTGGTTACTATTTCCGCTGTAACAAAGCGAGCCTAGACTCGCCGCCGGGACAAATTCACCTAGAGAGGAGCACTACCCATGCGTACCAAATTCCTAGCGGCGGCGTTCGCGTCCGCCAGCCTGTTCGCCGCGAGCGCGCAGGCGCAGACCGAAATCCAGTGGTGGCACTCGATGGGGGGGGCGCTGGGCGAGAAGCTCAACGAGCTTGCCACCAAGTTCAATGCGAGCCAGAAGGAATACAAGGTCAATGCCGTTTTCAAGGGCTCCTACCCCGAATCCATGACCGCAGCCATCGCCGCGTTCCGCGCGGGGGGGGCGCCGCACATTCTCCAGGTGTTCGAAGTCGGCACCGCGACCATGATGGGCGCCAAGGGCGCGATCGTGCCGGTCGCGAAAGTGATGGCCGATGCCAAGGAGCCGTTCGACCCCAAGGCGTATGTGCCCGCGGTCGCCGGCTATTACACCGACGCGAAGGGCAACATGCTGTCCTTCCCGTTCAACAGCTCGACGGTGCTGTTCTACATCAACAAGGATGCGTTCAAGAAAGCCGGTCTCGACCCGGAGAAGCCGCCAAAGACCTGGAAGGAGTTCTCCGTCGCGGCCGAAAAACTCAAGGCCTCGGGACAGTCCTGCGTCTACACGACCAGCTGGCCGTCGTGGATGCACATCGAGAATTTCAGCGCGTGGCATGACGTGCCGATCGGCACCAGGCAGAACGGAATGGCTGGGGCCGATGCGGTATTCACCATCAACTCGCCGCTGCACGTGAAGCACATCTCGATGCTCGGCGACCTGTCGAAGAAGGGCCTGTTTACCTACGCCGGCCGGACCAACCAGGGCGACGCCAAGTTCTCCAGCGGCGAATGCGCGATGTTCAGCGGCAGCTCCGGCGCGCAGGCCGGCATCAAGAGGACCGCCAAATTCGACTGGTCGGCCAGTTTCATCCCTTACCACGACGACGTGAAGGGCGCGCCGCAGAATTCGATCATCGGCGGTGCTTCCCTCTGGGTCCTGGCGGGTAAAAAGCCCGAGGAGTACAAAGGCGTGGCCAAGTTCCTGTCCTTCCTGTCGTCGCCGGCGGTCCAGATGGACTGGTCTACGGCGACGGGGTATGTGCCGATCACGATGACTTCGTACGAAGTCACCAGGGCATCCGGCTTCTATGAAAAGAACCCGGGTTCCGACCTGGCCTCGAAGCAGCTGACCAACAAGCCTCCGACCGCGAATTCCAAGGGATTGCGCTTCGGTAACTTCGTCCAGGGGCGCGAAGTGATCGAGGAAGAGATGGAAAGCGTGTTCTCGGGCAAGAAGGACGCCAAGACGGCACTCGACGACGCGGTCAAGCGCGGCAACGAAATCCTGCGCAAGTTCCAGGCGGCCAACAAGTAACGGGAAGGACAGGAGGGGGGCTCTGCCCTCCCTCCTCCAGATCCCCCCCGAACGCGTAGGCAGCGGAGCGGTTCAAGATGGAAAAGCGCGTCGTATTCCAATCGGGCTGGCTGCCCTACGCGCTGCTCGCGCCGCAGATCGCGATCACCGTGGTGTTCTTTTTCCTGCCCGCTTTCCAGGCGGTGTGGTTTTCGTTCCAGCTCCAGGATGCGTTCGGCCTGAAGACCGAATTCGTCGGCCTGCAGAACTTCGCCGAGCTGTTCCGCGACCCGCATTACCTCGAGTCGTTCAAGGTCACGGCGGTGTTCAGCGTGCTGGTCGCTTTTTTCGGGCTGGGCCTGTCGCTGCTGCTGGCGACCATGGCCGACCGCGTGCTGCGCGGGGCGCTCGCCTACAAGACACTGCTGATCTGGCCGTATGCGGTTGCGCCCGCGATCGCCGGTGTCCTCTGGGCTTTCCTGTTCGCCCCGTCGATCGGCATCATTACCTATGTATTGAAGGGGTGGGGGGTCGACTGGAACTGGATCATCAACGGCGACCAGGCGATGCTGCTGGTGGTTATCGCTTCGGTGTGGAACCAGATCAGCTACAACTTCCTGTTCTTCCTCGCGGGCCTGCAGTCGATTCCGAAATCGCTCATCGAGGCCGCGGCCATCGACGGGGCGGGTCCGGGCCGGCGCTTCTGGACGATCGTCTTCCCGCTGCTCTCGCCGACGACGTTTTTCCTGCTGGTGGTGAATATCGTGTACGCGTTTTTCAACACCTTCGGCGTCATCGACGCGACCACGCAGGGCGGGCCGGCGCAGGCAACCCAGATCCTCGTCTACAAGGTCTACCATGACGGGGTCAAGTCGGCGGACCTGGGCGGCTCCTCGGCGCAGTCGGTGGTGCTGATGTTCATCGTGATCGCACTGACGGTGATCCAGTTCCGCTTCGTCGAGCGCAAGGTCAACTATTGATGGCCGCGCGATGGTAGAGAACCGACCCCTGCTCACGTTCTTCTCGCACGCCACGCTGATCCTCGGGGTCGTGGCGATTGCGTTTCCCCTGTACGTGACCTTCGTCGCGTCCACGCTCACGCTGGATCAGATACTGGCCGTTCCGATGCGGCTCGTGCCGGGTGACCAGCTGTGGGCCAACTACTCGCAGGTGCTGGTGTCGGGCTCGACCAAGGGGTCGGCCGCCCCCGTGTCATTGATGATGATGAACAGCCTGATCATGGCGCTGACGATCGCCGTGGGCAAGATCGCGATCTCGATCATCGCTTCCTTTGCGATCGTGTATTTCCGCTTTCGCTTGCGCAATTTCTTCTTCTGGATGATCTTCGTCACCCTGATGCTGCCGGTCGAGGTGCGCATCATTCCCACGTTCCAGGTGGTGGCCGACCTGGGCATGCTCAACTCGTACGCCGGGCTGACCATTCCGCTGATTGCCTCGGCCACCGCAACGTTCCTCTTCCGCCAGTTCTTTCTCACGATTCCGGACGAACTTGCCGAGGCCGCCCGCATCGACGGCGCCGGGCCGATGCGTTTTTTCTTCGACGTCGTGATTCCGCTGTCGAAGACCAGCATTGCCGCCCTGTTCGTGATCCAGTTCATCTACGGGTGGAACCAGTACCTGTGGCCGCTGCTGATCACCAGCGACGAATCGATGTATACGTCCGTGATCGGCATCAAGCGCATGATCGTCGGCAGCGACGCCGCGAACGAATGGAACCTCGTGATGGCCACCGCGATCCTCGCGCTGCTGCCCCCGGCGCTGGTGGTCGTGCTCATGCAGAAGTGGTTCGTGAAGGGCCTCGTGGAGACCGAAAAATAATGGCGCAAGTACACCTTCGTGACGTGCGCAAGAGCTATGGCGACCTGCAGGTGATCCATGGCGTCTCGATGGACATCGACGACGGCGAGTTCGTCGTGATCCTCGGGCCTTCGGGCTGCGGCAAGAGCACGCTGCTGCGCATGGTGGCGGGGCTGGAGGTCATCACCGGCGGCGAGATCGTGATCGGCGACCGAGTGGTCAACAACCTCGAGCCCAAGGACCGCGACATCGCGATGGTGTTCCAGAACTACGCGCTGTATCCGCACATGTCGGTGCGCGAGAACATGGCCTACGGCCTCAAGATCCGCCGCCTCGAGCCTGCCGACATCGAGGCGCGCGTGCAAAAAGCGGCCGGCATCCTCGAGCTGTCCCAGTTGCTCGAGCGCAGGCCACGCCAGCTCTCGGGCGGCCAGCGCCAGCGCGTCGCGATGGGCCGCGCCATCGTGAGGGAACCCGCGGTGTTCCTGTTCGATGAGCCGCTCTCGAACCTCGATGCCAAGCTGCGCGTGCAGATGCGAGCCGAATTGCAGGCGCTGCACAAGCGTCTCTCGACGACCAGCCTGTATGTGACGCACGACCAGATCGAGGCCATGACGCTCGCGCATCGCATGATCGTCATGAACGCGGGCCGCGCGGAGCAGATCGGCGCGCCGCTCGACGTTTACGCCAGGCCGGCGAGCACGTTCGTGGCGTCCTTCATCGGCTCGCCGCCGATGAACCTGGTCCCGGCCGAGCGCAACGGGCAGGCGGTGCTGCAGGGCGTGCGCCCGGAGCATCTGGAGCCGTGTTCGGAGAGCGATGCGAAGTTGCACGCGGCGATCGACCTCGTCGAGCCGCTCGGCGCGGATACGCTGGTCCACGGCACCATCAACGGCGCGCGCATCATCGTGCGCCTGCCGGCTTCGACGGTTGTGCGCGAAGGCAACCTGCCGCTGCGCTTCGATCCGGCCCACGAGCACTTCTTCGACGCCGCAACCGGCAAGCGAATCGACTAGGTTCTTTGTGACTCGAAAGCGCTGGCCTTACCCTCGCGTCGTCGCGCATCGTGGCGGCGGGAAGCTCGCCCCGGAAAACACGCTGGGCGCGATCCGCCACGGCGCCTCGCTCGGCTTTCTCGGCGTGGAGTTCGACGTGATGCTGGCGGGCGGTGGCCTGCCGGTGCTGATCCACGACGAAACGTTCGAGCGCACGACCTCGGGCAAGGGCAGCGTGCCGCTGCTCGCTTACACCGACATCGAGAAATTCGACGCGGGCGGCTGGCACAGCGCGGCTTTCAAGGGCGAGAAGGTGCCGACTTTCGAGGCCGCCGCGCGGCTGTGCCGCGAGCTTGGTCTCTGGGCCAACGTCGAGATCAAGCCCGCCCGGGGGCATGAGGCGCAGACCGGGCGCGTCGTAGCGCAGATGACGCACGACCTCTGGCGCGGCGCGGACCTGCCGCCGGTGCTGTCGTCCTTTTCGATGGATGCGCTGGCTGCGGCCAAAGTGGCCGCGCCTTCGTTGCCGCGCGGAATGCTGGTCGGCAAAATCCCGTCTGATTGGCAGGACCGCATGAGGAAATTCGACTGCGTGGCGCTGCATTGCAACTACCGCGAACTGACCGAGCCGATGACTTTTGCGATTCATTCCGCCGGTTATGCCGTCCTGTGCTGGACCGTGAACGATCCGGACGAGGCGAGGAAGCTTTTCGGCTGGGGCGTGGACTGCGTGGTGACCGATCGGCTGGACCTGATCGACCCGGCATTCGAGTAATGGAGCCGGTTCGGTTAATACTGCCAATTTGGAAGAAAACACCAGCCCCTGAGCGGCTCTCAGGGCGAATTGCTGCCACCAGACGATTCACGGCCCGGGCCGGCGAAGGTCGTTTCCACCCCGGTCAGCGGAATGACTTCCACGTTGCCCGCCATTTTCCAGCCTTCCCGCACAGGCGCTACGACATACGCCCTGTCGACGCCTACGTCTTCGCAAGCTTGCCAGAAGCCTTTGGTCATCTTTGGAGCTTCCGAGAACTTGATCTCGAACCCGACCTTCTGCAGGCCCGTTTCCACGACCACATCCAGTTCCGCGCCGGCGGTGGTTCGATAGAACGAAATCTGCGCGTCGGCCGGCGCCCGCGCCGCGATATGCTCCAGCGCCATGCCTTCCCAGGAATGGCCCGCCATCGGGTGGCCCTGCAGATCGTTGGCGGTACCGATATTCAGCAGGGCATGCAGCATGCCGCTGTCGCGCACGTAAACCTTGGGCGACTTGACCAGGCGCTTGCCCAGATTGACGTACAGAGGCTCCAGCCTGCGCATGACCATTGCGTCGCACAGCAAGTCGAGGTAGCGGGCCACGGTGGTGTGGGACAGGCCCCCGAGGGAAGCGGCGATTCGCGATGCGTTGAAAATCTGCCCGTGATGGTGCGCGACCATGCGCCAGAAGCGCCACAGGGTTTCGCCCGGAATGCCGACCCCCAAGCCGGGCAGGTCGCGCCGCAGGAAGGTCTGGATAAAGTCGTTGCGCCAGGTCAGGGACATGGCGTCGGTGGGCGCCAGATAGCTCAGGGGAAAACCACCGCGCAGCCAGAGCTCGAGCAGGTCACGCAATTCGAGCGGCATCGGACCACGGGGATTTCTCGCGGGACTTCGAGGCTCGATCTCGTCGGCCATCAGCGCAGAAAGCTCGACGTAGCTGACCCGCCCGGCCAGCGACTCGGCGCTCTGGCGCAACAGTTTGCCGCTGGCCGAACCCAGCAACAGAAAGCGCCCGGGCCTGCGATCGGAGTCGATTTCGGGGCGCAACACGGTGAATAGATCGGGCAGATTTTGAACTTCATCGAGCACCACCAGCCGGTGCCGGTTCGCCGCCAGAAACGTCGCTGGCTGGGCCAGCTTGGCGCGATCGGCCGCCACTTCCAGGTCCAGAAACAGGGGGCCGGGTCCATCGACGGCCTGTGTCCCGGTAAGGGCTGCGGCAATGCCCCGGGCGAGCGTCGTCTTGCCCACTTGACGCGGCCCAAGCAGTACGACGCCCGGAAAGTAGCTCAGCCGGTCGATGATGGCGCCGAACTGATGGCGGACGAACAGGGTGGCGGAGTTCATCCTAGTATTTTGATCGTAAGACAGTCAAAATACAAGGACAATGATCCGGCCGGCATTTTCTACGGTGCTACATTGGGTGCTGCTTTTTCGGGAGCCCGCCAATGCGTGAAGCCCCCCCGAGTTGGGGCCATCACGGCAGCAGGACGATCGACCCCGTGGTGCGCCGCGCTTCGAGTTCCCGGTGCGCTTCAGCCGCCGCGGAGAGCGGGAAGCGGTGGCGCAGCTCGACGCGGATCGTGCGCTCGCGCAGCGCCCTGAAGACGTTGCCCGCGATCTCCTGCAGCGTGGCGCGCTCCGCGGTGTAGTGGAAGAGCACCGGGCGCGACAACGTGCCCGATTTCGCGGACAAGTCTGGAAGCTTGTCGAAGGGGCCGCTCGCCTGGCCGTAGCACGCCCAGTGCCCTGTCATTGCGAGCGCCTCGAGGTTCTCGTTCGCGGCGTCGCGGCCGAGGCCGTCGTAAATCACGTCGGCGCCTCGTCCGTTCGTCAGGCTTTTCACTTCCTGCGCGAAGCGATAGTCGCGCGTCACGATCGGGAACTCGCAGCCGTTGTCACGCGCGAGGCGCGCCTTTTCGTCGCTGGAAACCGTGCCGATGACTTTAGCGCCGAGCGCCTTCGCCCACTGGCAAAGCAGCAGGCCCACGCCGCCGGCCGCGGCGTGCACCAGCACCGCGTGGCCCGGGCGCACGCGGAAAGTGCGGTGCAGGAGGTACTCCGCGGTCATCCCCTTGAGCATGACCGCGGCCGCGGCCTCGTCGCTCACGTCCTCCGGCAGCACGACCACCTGGTCCGCTGGCAGTGTGCGCACGGTCGCGTAGGCGCCCGGCGGGGGGCAGGCATAGGCGACGCGGTCGCCCGGCAGCAGGTGCGCCACGCCGGGGCCGGCATCCACTACGACGCCCGCGGCTTCCATGCCGATCGCGGCCGGCGGTTCGATCATCCGGTAGAGACCCTTGCGGACATAGACGTCGATGTAGTTGACGCCGACGGCGGTCTGCCGGATGCGGACTTCGCCCTGGAGCGGCGCTGCAGCGCTCACCGTTTCGTAGCGCAGCACCTCGGGTCCGCCGAACGCGGTGGCGACGACGGCCTGCGCGGGCATTGCGCCGGAAACAGTCGCGGGCGATGGAGCCGTCGCAATGCCGCCCCGGCGCAGGAACGCTCGCAGTCCCTCGAACCCACCCTCGTAAACGCCTTTGCCGACGAGTTCCTCGAACTCCTTCTCTCGCCCGCGCGGCACATCGAACGTGGATTGCCAGTGCCAGAACGTGCGCTCGCCGTCGGTCACGGGCTTCAACTGCACCGTGGCCACGTAATGCCGCATCGGCAGGGTCGCATCGAGGATGCAGTAGGTGGAGACGTAGTCCCGGTCCGAGAGCGCAAGGAGCTGCTCGCGGATGTGGTTGCCGTCCTTGAGGAAGAAGTTGCGCACGCAGCCGACCTGGTCCGCGGGCTCGTCGTTCTCGATGTTCGATTCGCCGACCGCCGGATGCCAGGCCCAGTGGCTGTTGAAGTCGCGCAGCACTTCCCATACGCGCGCGACCGGCGTGTCGATGATGGTTGAGCGGGTGACGCGGATCATTTAGCGCGGGGTACGGGGAGCCCGCAGGCCCCCTGTTCCGATCCTCACTTTCTAAGGAGCGTCTTGAGGGCGTCGAACGCCGCCTGGAAAACCCCTTGCCCGATGTTTTGCGCCAGCTCCTTCTCTTTCTCGGGCGCGCAGTCGAACTCGGCCGACCACTCGGCGAAGGTGCGGTTGCCGTCGGTGACGGGCGTGAATTTCAGCGTCGCCACGTAGTTCTCGACGCCCATGGGGCTTTCGAGGATCGCGTAGCTGCACTGGTATTCGTAGTCCGAGAGCGTCAGCAGCTGCTCCCGGATCACGCCGCCGTCCTTGAGCCTGAAGTTGCGCACGCACCCGATCCTGTCGGAGGCGAGCCCGCCCTCGATGCGCGATTCGGCCACGAAAGGCGTCCACTTGGGCAGGCCGTTGAAGTCGCGCACCTGCGCCCAAACCGAGTCGGCCGGCGCGTCGATGACGGTAGAGGTGTAGACCTTGATCATGCGGTCACTTTTCCAGCGCGGGTTTGTCTTCGTTCAGGGCGTGCAGGGCCGGGGCCTTCTCGAGCATGCCGCGCGCGACCTTGCCGAGGTCGCCACCATCGACGCCGATCTCGCGCAGGAGCTGGTCGACCAGCGGCGCCTGCGCGCGGAACCGCAACGCCGAATTCACCACGCTGTCGGCCAGCGATGCATCGCCGCCGGCCGAGCCGAAGCCGCCGCCACTGCCGTTGCCCCCGCCAAGGCCGTCCACCTGCAGGATGCGGATGCCCTCGATGCGCTCCATGGGCTTGACCGACTCGCGGATGATGCCTTCCATCTTGTCGATGAGGCGCAGGCGCATCGTGGACATGCGCGCCTCCGGCGTGAGGATGTTCTGCGCCTGGTTCATGAGGCGCTGGCCCTCGGCTTCGACCTCGTGGCGGATCCTGGCCGCGGCGGCGCGGATCTTGTCTGCGTCGGCTTCCGCCTCGGCGCCTGCGCGCATCGCGGCGCCCCGGTCGTCCGCCGCCGCTCTCTCCGCGCCGGCGGCCACGGTGATGCGCAAGGCATCGCGCTCGGCGTCCTGCGAGGCGACGATCAGCTCGATCTTCTTTCGGCGCTCGGCCATCTCGGTCTCGCGCGCGGTAAACACGCGCTCCTCCTCGGTGGTCGCACGGGCGCGCGCCTGGTCGGCCGCGGCCTGTGCGTCCGACTGTGCCCGGGATTGCTCGGCCACTGCGATCGCCCGCTGCTGCTCGGCCAGCTCGATGGTCTTGCGGCGCTCGATCTCGCGCGACTGGATGTCGCGCTCTTTGGCGATGCGGTCTTCCTCGATCGAGCGCTCCGAGGCCAGGCGCGCGCGGTCCACCGCTTCGCGCGCCGTGATCTGGGCGCGCTCGGTCTCCTGCTCCTTGGCCGCCCGGTCCTGCGCCACGTTTGCGCGCTGCGCCGAGCGCTGGGTTTCGACCTCGCGCTCCTGGTCGAGGCGCGCGGTTTCGAGCTCGCGGTCGATGTCGAGCGCCTGGCGCTCGGTCTCCAGGTTCTTGTTGCGGATCTGGATCATGGTGTCCTGCTCGATGTCGTTGCGCGTTTTCTTGCGCCGCTCGATCTGCTCGGTGAGCCGCGTGAGGCCCTCGGCGTCGAACGCGTTGGAGGGATTGAAGAACTCCATCGCGGTCTGGTCGAACTGCGTGAGCGACACGGTTTCGAGTTCCAGGCCGTTCTGCAGCAGGTCGGCCGCAACCGCCGCGCGTACCCGCTTCACGTAGTCGCCGCGCTTCTCGTGCATCTGCTCCATGGTCATTTCCGCCGCCACCGTGCGCATGGCATCGACGAACTTGCCCTCGACCAGTTCTTTCAGCATCTCCGGCTGCAGGGTGCGCTGGCCAAGCGTCTGTGCGGCAGAGGCGATCGCGTCGGGCGTCGCCTGCACGCGCACGTAGAACTCGCCGGTCACGTCCACGCGCATGCGGTCCTGGGTGATGATCGCCTTGTCGCGGCCGCGCGAGACTTCGAGTCGCAGCGTGTTCATGTTGACCGGCACCACCTCGTGCACGATCGGCAGCACGAAGGCGCCGCCGTTCATGACCACCCTTTGGCCGCCAAGGCCGGTGCGCACGAAGGCCCTTTCCTTGGAGGACCGCAGGTACAGCCAGTTGAGCAGCCAGACCGCGATCGCGACGACGATCGCGACCCCGATGAGGCCGAGAATGAATTGACCGAACTGTGCTCCGCTCATGATTTCCTCCTTGCCTTGATGCTTTTGAATTTTCGGGTTGTTTCGGTGATTGCACGTTCCGTGGGCAGGCGCTCCATGCTGGAGGCGCCGTAAAAACCGTTGCAGCCGGGACAGTTCCCGAGGATGTAGGCCGCGTCCTGCGGCTCGGCGATCGGCCCGCCGTGGCAGAGCACGATCACATCGGGCTTCACCTTGCGCGCAGCCGCGGCCCACTGCTCGATGAGGGGCGCGCAGTCCTTGAGGTCGAGCGCGGTTTCGGCGCCGATCGCGCCGCCCGTGGTGAGGCCCATGTGGCAGACGATGATGTCCGCGCCGGCCCTGGCCATCGCGGCGGCATTCTCCTTGCTGAACACATAAGGGGTGGTGAGCAGGTCGAGCTTGCGCGCGGCGCGGATCATGTCCACTTCGAGCGAATAGCCCATGCCGGTTTCTTCCAATTGCTTGCGGATGACGCCGTCGAACAGGCCCACGGTCGGGAAATTCTGCACGCCGGAGAACCCGAGCGCCGCGAGCTGCGCAAGGAAATGCTCGCGCAGCATGAACGGGTCGGTGCCGTTGACGCCGGCCAGCACCGGCGTCTCGCGCACGACCGGGAGCACCTCGCGCGCCATGTCGACCACGATCTCGTTGGCGTTGCCGTAGGCCATGAGGCCCGCGAGCGATCCCCGACCGGCCATGCGATAGCGGCCCGAGTTGTAGATCACGATGAGGTCGATCCCGCCGGCCTCTTCGCATTTCGCGGACAGGCCGGTGCCGGCGCCGCCGCCGATGATCGGCTCGCCTTTGCGCACCTTCGCGCGCAGCTTCTTCAGGATCTGGTTGCGCGGGATGCGGGCCATGAGCCTCGTCCTTCCTTGTCGGTGATCTCGCGGAAGTTCTGCGCGAGCGCGGCGGCGAACGCCGGGTCGTTGAGGTGCAGCGCAAGCCGGATGAGCTTGCGGCGCGAAGTCGCGGAGAAGTCCCTGGCGATCGCTTCGAAGAGCGCCTTGTCCGCCGCGGGGTCCCAGAACGGGCCGCCTGGGACGTCCAGGCCCGAAACCCCGCCCTCGGGAATCAGGAAGCGCACCGGGCCTTCCATGCGGTTGAGCTTGGCGGCGATGAAGCGGCCGATCTTCGTGTTCTCTTCGGGGGTCGTGCGCATGAGCGTCACGTTCGGGTTATGGCGGTGCAGGTTGCGCCCGCGAAACGCCGCGGGCACTGTGTCCATCGCCCAGAAATTCACCATGTCCAGAGCGCCGCAGGATCCGACATAGGGAATGCGCGTGCGCGCGATGGCGTCCATGCGCTCCGGACCCGCGGTGAGCACGCCGCCGACGATCTCGTCGGCGATCTCGGTGGTGGTGACGTCGATGACCGCGGAGATGAGCTTCGATTCGACCAGCTTCTCCATCGACTGGCCGCCGGTGCCGGTGGCATGGAAGACGATGCAGTCGTAGTCGGCCTCGAGCAGCGGGGTGAGGGCCTGCACGCACTGCGTTGTAAGCCCGAACATGGTCAGGCCGAGGGCGGGCTTGGTTTCGTCGCTGTGCTTGTGCCCGGCCGAATACGCAATCATCCCCGCGAGCGCGTGCGCGGCGTTCGAGAGCACTTTCTCCGAGATGCGGTTGATGCCGGAGACGTCGGTCACCGAGTACATCATGCAGATGTCCGAGGGGCCGACGTACGGCTTGACATCCCCCGAGGCCACGGTCGAGACCATGACCTTGGGCACGCCGATCGGCAGGGCCCGCATCGCCCGCGTGGCCAGCGCGGTGTTGCCCGAACCGCCGGCGGAAATGACGCCGCCCAGGTCGCGCCGGCGCGCGATGAAATGCTCGAACGCGACGGCCATTTCGGTGATCGCGCTGCCGCGATCCCCCGTGAATACCGCGCGCTCGCCATTCGGGTGGCAGCGTGCCACTTCACGCGCATGCACCATGGCCGACGCCGGCCTGCCGGAAGTCGAGAGGTCGACCGTGACCACGCGCAGCCCGAGTCTCTCGAGGCAGCCGCGCAGGAAGCCCAACTCGCGGCCCTTGGTGTCGAAGGTCCCGGCGACATAGGCGGCGCGCCCGGCACTCGAGGCGACGGGAAACTCCACGACCCGCGGATCCCTCGCGAGTGGCCGCGGCGTTTGCGCACGCGGCTCTGCATTGATTGCGGACGTCTCGATCGGCCGATCCACGTCGAGCGACCCCCATCTCGTGTAGCCGCGCACGGTGCGTTCTTCGGCTGCGGAAGCCGGGATGTCGCTCGCGCCGGACCGCTTCACCGTGAGGATGCGCACACCCGCGCTTTCCTCGGGCTCCGGGGCTGCCGCGATCTCTTCGTCGTCCGCGGCCTTGACGCCGAGCAGCCGCTGCTGCAACGCCCGGTCCCCCGAGAGCTCGGACACCGGCATCGAACGCGCAATGCGCCCGTTCACCATCACGTCCACGGTGTCGGCCACCGCAATCGCGACGCCGAGGTTCTGCTCGATCAGCAGGACCGAGATCGCGCCGTCGGCGGAGAGCGTCTTGAGCATCGCCTCGACCTGCTGCACGATCACCGGCGCGAGGCCTTCGGTGGGTTCGTCCATGACGAGCAATTTCGGATTGAGCAGGAGGGCGCGGGCGATCGCGAGCATCTGCTGCTCCCCGCCAGAGAGTTCGGCGCCGCCGTTTGCTTTTCGCTCCGCCAGCTTCGGGAAGGTCGCGTACGCGCGCTCCACGGTCCACGGCCCCTTGCGGACGGCCAGGCGCAGGTGCTCATCGACCGACAACGAGGGCCAGACCCGGCGGCCTTGCGGCACGTAGCCGATGCCGAGGTCCGTGATCCGGTGCGGGGGCAGGCCGATGAGCTCCTTGCCCTGCAGCCGGATGCTGCCGGTCGCGCGCACCAGCCCGGTGATCGCATTGCAGAGCGTGGTCTTGCCCATGCCGTTGCGCCCGACCACCGAGACCACACCCGCTTCCAGGGTGAGCGACACCTTCTGCAAGGCGTGGGCGCGGCCGTAGAAGACGTCGAGTTCCTCGATCTCGAGCATCGGAACGCCGCCCGGAGTCATGCGGCCCTCATGCGTGGCCTGTGCGGCCCATGTAGATCTCCTGCACCTCGGCGTCGTTCTCGATCTCGGCGGGCGTGCCTTCCTTGAGCATGCGGCCGTTGTGCATGACCGTCACCCGGTCCACCACGCGCAGCGCGATCTCGAGGTCGTGCTCGATCAGGATGAAGCTCATATGCGCGGGCAGCGCGGCAAGCAGCGCCACCAATTCCCGGCGTTCGGCCGGGGACAGGCCCGCGGCCGGTTCGTCGAAGAGGATGAGGCGCGGCGCGCCCGCAAGCGCCATGCCGATTTCGAGCTGGCGCTGCTGTCCGTGCGAGAGCGAGGACACCGGCTCGTCGCCCACGCGGGTCAGGCGCACGCGCTCGAGGAGGTCCTCGGCCGCTGCGCGCGAGGTGCTCGAGCGCCCGGGCCGCAGGAAACTGAAACGGCCGCGCGAAACGCCGCGCACGGCCAGGTAAAGGTTGTCCCGCACCGTGAGGTCGCGGAACAGGAGCGAGGACTGGTACGTACGGCGCATTCCGGCCCGTATGCGTTCAAAAGGCGGATGCGTGGTCACGTCTTCGCCGAAAAAGCGCACGCGGCCGGCGCTGGCCGCGTAGTCGCCGGTAATGACATTGAAAAGCGTGGTCTTGCCCGCGCCATTGGCGCCGATCACCGCGCGGCGCTCGCCCGCGGCGACCGAGAACGAGACGTCCTCGACCGCCTTGAGCGCGCCGAAGCTGCGCGAGACGCCCTCGAGCCGGAGTGCATCCCCGGTCGAAAGGTGCTCGCGCTGCGCTGGTGCGGTAATCGTCGCCATGGAGCTCAGGGGGCTCCTTTCCTCACGGGCAGTTCGGCTCGTCGCGCGAGCCCACCTTGAAGTCTTCCTTCTTCATGCCGAGCATCTGGTCGACCCCGTCCACCTTGCGCAGCACCTTGTTGTGCAGGCCGCCCTGGGCGTCCTTGACCACCTCGGTGATGAACGCCGTGCCGATGGCCTGGCGGTTGGCGTCCAGCTTCACATCGCCCACCGGGGTCTTCAACGTCATCTTCGCCAGCGTGTCGCGATACTTCGCCTGGCCGCCGGAGAGGTCACCCTTGACCGCGTCCAGCCCGTCGAGCGCCGCCTTCATGTTGATGTAGTACACCAGGGCGAACAGCGACGGGGTCGGGTAGGCGCCCGAGGACACCGGATAGTTCTTCTGGTAGTCGGCGACGAAGGCCTTCCATTCCGGCGCGTCGTACGCATCGGCGTGCGGCCCGGCGGAGATCGTGCCCACCAGCGAGTCGCGGCGCTTGCCTTTGTAGTTCAACACGTCCTGGCTGACCGTGATCGAACCGCCGATCATGGGCTTGTCGCCGCCCGCGGCCTCGTACTGGTTGAGGAAGTTGACCGCGTCCGCGCCACCCAGCACCACCAGCAGGGCGTCGATGTCCTTCGGGATGCGCGCGATGACCGACGAATAGTCCTTGCCCCCAAGCGGCACCCAGGCCTTGAGGGGCACCTTGCCGCCTATGCGGCAGAACTCGGACATGAAGCCCTGGACCTGCGAGTACGGAAAGGCGTAGTCCTCGGCAATGACCATCACGCGCTTGTAGCCCTTGTCGAGCGCCGCCTTGCCAAGGCCCACCATCCACTGCGCGCCTTCGGTGTTGAAGCGAAAGAAGTTCGTGGAAGGATTGACCAGCGTCGTCGCCTGCGCGCCCGAGGAGCCGTTGATGAAGGTGATGTTGGGCTGCGTCTTGGAATATTCCTTGACCGCGATGCCTTCTCCGCCCGAGAGCGGGCCGACCATGATGTCCACCTTGTCCTGCTCGACGAGCTTCCTCGTCGCGTTCACGGCCACGTCGGGCTTGGCATCCGAGGAGGCCTTGATGAGCACGATCTTGCGGCCGCCTGCCATCCCGTTTCTCTGCTTGATCGCGAGCTCCGCGCCGCGCATGCCATCCGCGCCGCCGGCCGCGAACGGGCCCTCGAGCGTCGCGAGCAGCCCGATCTTCACCTCCTGCTGCGAATACACCGTCCCCGAAAACGCGGCCAGCACGACCGCGCTCGCGAGTGTCCGAACCAATGCTCCCTTCTTCATTTGATGCCTCCTCTTGGTTTTAGGAACTTTCGTTTCCAGGCCGCCCACAGTCCGAGCAGCCCGTCTGGCGAAAACAGCACGATGGCAAGGAATACGCTGCCGATCACGAGGTTGAAGCGCTCGCGGTCGAACAGATCGATGGCAAAGGTCTGCAGCAGCACGAACACGACCGCGCCGATGAAGGGGCCGATCGGATGGCGCATGCCGCCGAGCACGGCGATGATCAGGATGTTGATGACCCAGCTCGTGCCCACGGAGTTGGGCGTGATGAGGCCGTTGTACCAGACCAGCAGCACGCCGCCGACCGCCGCGATGAACGCAGCCACCGCGTAAGCCGCGACGCGATGCGCAATGACGTGAAAGCCGAGCGCGTTCATGCGCCGCGGGTTGTCGCGAATGCCCTGCAGAGCGACGCCGAATGGCGCGCGCAGGATGTACTTGACGAGGAAGTAGCCGCCGAACGCGCAGGCAAGCACCAGGTAGTAGAACGGCGTCTGCTCGCGGAAATTGATTCCGAGCACGGTCGGTGCATAGACGCGCTGGAAGCCCTGGAAGCCGTTGAACACCGAGTAGTTCTGCAGGCACAGGGAGTAGAACGCCACGCCGATGGCGAGCGTGATCATGATGGTGTAGATGCCCTCGGTGCGCACCGAGAGCCAGCCGATGCCCGTGCCGGCGATCACCGCGATGAGGATCGCGATCGGGACCGCGATCCACCAGCTCCAGCCCAGGCTCAGCGCCGCCTCGCCGCTCATGCCGAAGATCGCGAGCATGTAGCCGGCAATGCCCGCGACCGTCATCTGCGCGAGCGAGATCATCCCGCCGTAGCCGCCAAGGAACGTGAGCGAAAGCGCGATCAGCCCGAAGGCGAGGGACTGCGCGCCGATCTGGTAGGTGAGAAACGGGGTCGCGAAGATCGGAAACGCGATCAGGAAAACCAGCACGAGGAGGTGGTGGGCGCGCACCGGGTTCTGCCAGGGCTCGGTCGCGACCCGCACCGGGGGAAACAGGGACAGACCACGTTTTTCACTCGCTTCACCGGATGACGCCGAAAACGTGGTCTGTCCCTGTTTCCCCATCGCGAGGCGCCCGGCGCCCGCGTTCATTGCGTTTCTCCACTGAGCCGCGCTCATGCGGCCTGCCCGAGAATGCCGCGCGGCCGGAAAGCCATCACCAGCACCAGAATCACGAACGTGAACACCACGCTGTAGGTGGGCGCATAAGCGAGGCCGTAGGTTTCGGCGACCCCGAGGATGATCGCGCCGACCGCCGCGCCGACCACGCTGCCCATGCCGCCGACGATCACCACGATGAGCGAGGCCAGCAACAGCCGCACGTCCTCGCCCGGCACCATTGAAAGCTCGACTGCGCCTATGACACCGCCGAAGCCCGCCAGGCCCGCGCCGATGGCGAAGGTGGTCGCGAAGACGAGGTTCACGTTGACGCCGGTGGCGGCGAGCATGCCGCGGTCATCCACGCCCGCGCGGATCATCATGCCGATGCGCGTCCGGTTGAGGAACAGCCAGAGCAGCACGCCGATGATGATGCCCAGCGGCAGCAGCGCCATGCGGTACTTGGAGTAGGCCGTGATCAGCGGGATGCCGCGCAGCGGGCCGGCCAGCCAGTCGGGCGCGCTCATCTGGTGGACCTGCGCGCCAATGCCCCACAAGAGCAGGTCGGCGATCACGATCGACAATCCGATCGTCACCATCGTCTGGCGCAGGTCCTCGCCCTGCATGAAGCGGAAGACCGCGACCTGCATGAGGAGCCCGATCAACGCCGCCGCGACGAAGCCGGCCAAGAGCGCCAGCGTGAAGAACCCGGACTTCTCGGCGACGAAGAAACCGACGTACCCGCCGAGCAGGTAAAGGGAGCCGTGCGCGAGGTTGACGTTGCGCATGAGGCCGAACACCAGCGTGAAGCCGCTCGCGACGATGAAATAGAGCGACGCCAGCGTAAGGCCGTTGAGCAGCGTGATGAAGAACAGCTTGGCGTTGTCCCAGATCGCCCAGGCCGCAAACGCAGCGAGCGGCACGGCCAGCACGAGCGTCCACGCCCACTGGCGAAAACGCATCATGCCCTCCGGCCTGTCCGGCACGCGCCGCGATGAAGCGAACTCGTCACGCGGCCGTCGACCAGCGCGTGCGCGCGGACTGGATCTCGGGGGCCTTGTGGAACTGCCCGTCCTTCATGATCGCGAGCAGCTTGGAGGGATCCTGCAGGATGGAGATGTTCGAAAGGGGATCCCCGTCGACCAGAAGGAGGTCGGCGAGCCAGCCTTCCCGGATTTCGCCGAGCTCACTTCCCATCATCATCATCTGCCCGCCCCAGCGCGTGCAGGACACGATGGCTTCCATCGGCGTCATGCCGAGATACTTGACGAAGTACTCGAGGTCCTTGGCGTTTTCGCCGTGCGGCGCCCACGCGAAGCCGTAGTCGCCGCCCGGCAGCACCCGGATGCCGCGCTTGAGCATCGCCTTCATGCTGGTGATGGCGGCTTCGAACTCGATCTCGTAGCCCATGTTCTTGGCGGTCTGGTTGTCGATGCCGACCACTTCGCCTTCGTTGAGCAGGCGGACCATCACCGACAGGGCGGGCGCGACGAAGACCTGGTCCTTCTTCGCCTCGAGCATGTCGAGCGCCTCTTCGTCGGTGAAGCTGGCGTGGTAGATGATGTCGAAGCCGTGCCGCATGGCCTGCTTGACCGACCCGGAAGAGCGCGCGTGGCAGGACAGGCGCTTGCCGCGGATCTTGGTTTCGCGGGCGGCCATTGCGACTTCCTCCTCGCTCATCCAGTTGGTGGTCGCGTCCGCGCCCGGCACCAGGTTGTCGCCGGACAGGTTGAGCTTGATCGAGTCCACGCCGTACTTGAGGTACATGCGCACGCACTTGCGCATTTCCTCGGGACCGTCCACCACGCGGCCGAACGACATGTCGGGAAAAGGCAGGTGAGGCGGCATGTCATCGCCGAGCGACCCGGTCACCGTGATCTCCTGGCTGGCGGCGAGATAGCGCGGACCGGGGATCTGGCCGGAGTTGATCGCGTTGCGGATCACCACGTCCAGGCGCGGCTTGGGGGTCGCGGCGCCGACGCACGAGGTCCACCCACAGTCGAGGTACTGCTTGGCCACCTGCGCGGTCCAGAGCGTGTGCTCTTCGTGCGGCAATTTCTGGATTGCATCGAGCGTCACCGAATTGGTCCAGCCGAAATGCGTGTGCGCCTCGGTCATGCCCGGCATTAGCGTCGCTCCCGCGGCGTCGATCACCGTGACGCCCGCGACCGGCAGGCTGCGCGCGCCGCGCCCGATGCGTGAAATGCGATTGCCCTGGATCAGCACCTCACCGGCGTAAGGCTGCGCGCCGGTGCCATCGATGATGCGGACATTGGTGAAAAGCGTATTCGACATGACTTTTCCTCCTATGGAATGCGTTGGGACAGGAATCGCTGCAGCAGGTCGCTGCATTCTTCCGGTTTCTCGTAGACCGTCCAGTGGCCGCAGCGTGAAAGCACTTCCACTTTCGCGCCGGGGATCCGTTCGCCGATCGCGCGCACCGCCTGCGGGGGCGAGATCGCGTCTTCGTCGCCGGTCACCAGCAGCACCGGGCAGGCGATTTTCGAAAGGTCCGCAGGCTGCGCCTCCGAGAGGGCCTCGCAGCTGCGCGCGTAGCCCTCGGGGCATTGGCGCATCAGGGATTCGCGCACGGCCGCCACGACGACGGGTTTGCGGCTCCGCGTTTCTGCGGCGGTCGATGCCTGCACGACGGCATCCGCGATGGCCTGCATGCCGGGCTCGCCTTCGCCGCGGGCTTTGGCCGCGCGCGCCCGAATTGGTGCGCGGTTGCCGTCGGGGGGCGCGGTCAGCGGGCCGAACAGGGCGAGGCTGCGCACGAGGCGCGGCTCCAGCGCCGCCAGATGCAGCGCAACGATGGTGCCCATCGAGTGCGCGACGACATGGGCGCGCTCCACGCCCGCCGCGCCGCACACGCGCATCAGTGCGCGCACGAAGCGCTCGATGGACAGCGCGCCTTCGACGCGGTGCGAGCGGCCGGAGCCCGGAAGGTCGGGACGCACCGTGCGAAAACGGGCAAGCGCGGGGCCGAGCGGCGTCCAGAAATTCGAGGTCCCGCCCAGGCCATGGATCATCAGCACCGGCTCGCCGGTGCCGTCGATCTCGACGGCCATGCGCTCGACGAACTGCGTGCTCATCCCACCCTCCTCCTGGAGATGTTGCAGTGCGGAGACGCTTTTATGACTGCCTGTCTCTCTACCCTGCGCCCATAGTTGCGCCGAAATGAGACGCTCGTCTCAATTCGGTGTGCGAGACTACGAGGGTTCAAGCCGCTCTGTCAATTTCAATTTGTAATGGGCAAAACCGCCGCATCTTTCTACGCTCTGCCCGACCTGGGCGAGGGGCATCGAAGCCGGGTGTTCCGCCGCCTGCTGGCCGAAGCGGTGGCCCTGGTGAGGCGTGGCCGGATTCCGTCGGTGGCCGAGGTGGCGATGGCTGCGCGCGTGTCGAGGGCCACGGCCTACCGTTATTTTCCCAGCCGATCCAAGCTGGTCAGCGCGGTGATCGCCGAAGCGCTCGCTCCGGTCAGGCGCGCCGTGCCGCAGGAGGGCGATCCAAAAGAGAGATTGCACGAGCTGCTGGATCGCACCTATTCACGTTTTGCCGAATACGAGCCGCACATGCGGGCTGCGCTGCAGTTGGCGCTCGAGCACCAGTCGCTCGAGGTCGCCGGCCTCCTGGAGGAGGAGCCCTTCCGTCGCGGCCAGCGGCAGGAGATCCTCAAGACGACGCTGGCGCCTCTGCGCGCAAAGCTCGGCACTCGCGGTTTCGACCGGCTGATCAACGCACTGGCCGTGGTCTACGGCATCGAAGCGATGGTGATCCTCAAGGACATCTGCGGCGCGAGCGAGCGCGAAACCGAAGCCGTGGTGCGGTGGATGATGGATGCCCTGGTCGAGGCGGCCGTGCGTGAAGCCGCGCCGCCCGCGAAACGAACTCGGAAAACCCGCCCCGGCTAGCGCTGCGGCAGCGGTTTCTCGCGCGCCGAATTCGTTCGACCGCCCTGCGATCAGACCCCGGCCGACAATCGCCGTCGCGCGAGCCGCATCAGTGCCCCAAGCACCGGCACCTTGGCGTAAAGCTCGCCTGCGGCGTCCCAGTAGTCGCAGTGGTAGACGATTTTTTCGTGCGCATCGAAGCGCAGGTGGCTCGATCCGTGCACGGTCTCTATCGCTCCGCCCGGCCGGAAGCGAAACGTGAAGTCCCAAGTGAGAAAGGCCCCGTTGTCGGCGACGAGGCGTTCGGTGACGTGGAAGCGCGGCTCGGCCACCTGCTCGAACATGTGCGCGTACACGCGGCGGATTTTCCCGATGCCGCGCACGTCGTTGAACGGGTCCTTGAAGCAGGCGTCGTCTGCGTAGTACTTGTCGATCGCCTCGATGCTCGCGGGCGTCATCGACTCGAAGAAAGCCACCAGCCGTCCGATATCGAGCATGTCTTGCCTCACATCCCGGTGAATCGCCGCACGCACCAGAAGTAGAGCCGGTGCGGCAGCAGGTTGATGGCTTTCAGCATGCGCGAGAACGCGCGCGGGAAATGGATCTCGAAGTCGCCGCGCTCGAGGCCTTCCACGATCTCCTCAGCCGCTTGCTCCGCGCTGATGAGGAAGGGCATCTTGAATTCATTCTTTGCCGTGAGCGGCGTTGCCACGAAGCCAGGAGAGACGAGGTACACGTCGATGCCGCGCTGGTGCAGGTCGAGGTACAGGCTCTGGGCGAGGTTGACGCAGGCGGCCTTGCTCGCGCCGTAGGCCAGGCTGTTGGGCAGCCCGCCGTAGCCCGCGACGCTCGCGACGATCCCGAACCCGCCCTCGCCCTGTCGCATGAGCACCGGTTGCACTGCCGCGAGCAGGTTGAGCACGCCGTTGAGGTTGACGTCCACGATGCGGCGAGCCTCGGCCAGCTTGATCTCCGACGCACGCATCGCCTTGTAGGTGCCGGCGACCGCGAGCACGAGGTCGATGCCGCCCCAGGATTCGCACAGGCGCTGCGCGGTGCGCGAAGTGGCCGTGGCATCGGTCACGTCGAGCGGGAGCAGGGTCGCGCGGCCGGCGAACGCGGATTCGAGGGATTCGAGCGAGCGCGCCGATACCGCGACTTTCGCACCGCGTTCGAGCAGCAGGTTCGCGGTGGCCGCGCCGATGCCGGTGGAGGCGCCGACCACCCACACGCGCTTGCCGGCGAACGAGGCGATCGGCGAATTCAGCGGCGCGAAGAAGGCCATCAGGAGCGCTTTTTGAACGCGATCGTCAGCTCGCCCAGCGTGAAGCCGAATTTGCTCATGCGCGAGCGGTTGAGCATCACGCTTTCGTCCTGGAGGTACATCCAGTCGTCGAAGTCCACGTGCCAGGTCCGGCCGTCCACCTCGAGGGCGAGCACGTAAGTCCAGCGCAGCGCATTGCCGCGCGCCTCGCCCTGCGCGCTGCCGATGACGTCGGCGGCGGTCCCGGTGAACCGGTTCGCATCGTGACGAACGACGGTCCAGACGCGCTTTGACTTGGTGGCATCCGAATAGGTGAAGTCTTCGTCCAGCGTAAGCGTATCGCCGGACACCGTGCCCGTGATCACGACCTTGAAACGCTTGACGACCTTGTTCGAGCGGTCGGTGAACTGGCCCCAGCCCTCGACCGTGCCTTCGAAGTAGCGGAACAGGTCGAGCACCGGTTTTTCGTCGCGGTACGCGTCGGGGCCGACGCTGCTGCAGCCTGAAACGAGCAGTGCGGTGAGTGCGGCAAAGAGGATGCGGGTCATGCGGGGACTCCCTGGCGTGAGCCGGCGATGCCGCCGGTTTTCCATAGCGCAAAGCCTGCCGCGAGCTTGAGCGCGCAGGGCAGGAGACAATACGCGTAGTAAAGCGGCTGCACCGTGGCCGGATTGCCCGGGACATAGCCGAGCGCCGCCAGCAGCGGCAGAGCGACACCGGCCGCGATGGCGAGGTTGAGCTTGGTGGCGAAAGTCCATGCACCGAAGTACGCGCCTGCGCGCGCCTCGTGGCCCGCATCGCGGATCGTGTCCGCGAGCATCGCCGGCGGCAGCGCGAGGTCGGCGCCAAGCGCGAGGCCCGACAACGCGCAGACCGCCGTGAACGCGGCGTAGTCGCCGGCGCCGAGCACGAAAGCGCCGGCGAACGCGGCAACGCTGACGATCATCGCGGCGAGCCACGCGGCCGGTTTGCCGATGCGCCGCGACGCGGCCATCCAGAGCGGCAGGCTCAGGGCGCCTGCGAGGAAGTAAACCGCGAGGAAGAATCCGCCCTCATTGGGAAGCTGCAGTGCGTCGGCGACAAAGAACAGCACCAGTGTCGCCGGCAGCGCGCTCGCGATGCCGTTCAGCATGAATACGCCGAACAGCCGCGTGAACGCGGCGTTGGAGAACGGCGCGAGCATGGCGCGAAGGCCCGGCGCAATGCGGCCCGCCAACCGTTGGGGCAGCGGCGCAGCGCCCAGCGTGAGCGCGGCGCATACGGCGGCCACGACCGCGAACAGCAGGCTGAAGCGCGCAAGACCCTCGTCGATGCGCGCGGCGAGCAGCGCAGGCAGCACACTTGCGAGGACCACGCCGGCCAGCCCGAACCCCTCGCGGAAGGCGCTGATGCGGGTGCGTTCGTGCGGCGTATCGCCCAGCAGCGATCCCCAGGCCAGGTAGCTGATCGAAGCGAGGCTGTAGCCCAGATAGACAGGCACCAACGCAATCGACAGCCACAGCCAGAGCAGATCGCCGCCGAGGTCGCCTGCGCGCGGTGGATTGAAAGCGAGCATCACGCCGCCCGCCAGCAGGACGATCCCTGCCGCGACCATCAATCTCGGGCGCTGCAGCCGGTCGTTCAGCGCGCCGAGGAGAGGATCGATGAATGCGTCGGCGAGCCTCGCCGCGAGCAGCACCAGCCCGAGCAGCGCGAGGTTCATGCCAAGCGCGCCACCGTAGAGGTTCGGCAGGTGCACATAGATCGGCAGCGCGGCCCCCGCCAGCGGCAGCCCGAGCGCGCCGTAGGCGAGCAGGTTCCGCGCGGGCAGGGCCACGATCACCGGCCGCCGAGGAGAGCGGCGCGCAGTTCCGGCGCGCTGGTCGCCGGATCGAGCCAGATCGAAAAGAAAGCGCGCGAGAATTCCGGATCGGGAACGGTGCCCAGCGGCTTGCCGTCATGGAAGAACCTCGCGCCCTGGCCCGGCAGATGCAGGCCCGTGAGCGTGCTGCCTTCGGTGACATCCGGGAACAGCTTTTCCATCGCCTGTGACCAGGCGCGGCGCTTGTCCTGCGTGCCGATCGAGAGGCGCTCGATTTCCTCGATCGAGCGCTGGGCGATCGCGGTTCCCTTGAGGCTGCGCGCGTATCGCAACGAAAGCGCGAAAGGCTGGGTGAATCCCGGCGGCGCGCTCTGCGCCCACAAGGTTGCGTCGTAGATTTTCAGCCCGAACCACCGGAATGCGCCCGCACCGACCTGCCGCAGGCCCGGCATGGCTTCGGCGAGCGTCGCCGGCATCGGCGATTCGGGTATGGCTTGCGCCTGCACCGCGGTGGGTGCCGTGAGCAACGCCGCCACCGTAAGCAACGCCGCCACCGTAACCAACGCCGCCACCGTAACCAACGCCGCCACCAAACGCGCGGCGCGCTGGTTCATCGCTTGGCCAGCGTGAACTGCATGACGTCAGTCGAGCGGCTCGCGAACCCGGCCATGCAGTACGCGAAGTAGAACTCCCATAGGCGCATGAAGCGCTCATCGAACCCCAGCGCGCGCACCGCATCGGCGTTCTCGAGGAACTTCTCGCGCCAGGCGACCAGGGTGCGCCGGTAGTCCGGCCCGAAGGAGAACTCGTCCTCGATCACAAATCCGGCCCGCTGCGCGAGGTCGCGAATCCGCGCCGGGCCGGCGAGCATGCCGCCGGGAAAGATGTATTTCTGGATGAAATCGCTGCCCCTGCGATAGCGCTCGAAAAGCGCGTCGTCGATCACGATCGCCTGGATCACGGCCTTGCCGCCCGGCCGAAGTACTTCGCCAAGCTTGGCGAAATACGCCGGCCACCAGCGCTCGCCCACCGCCTCGAACATTTCGATCGACACCACCGCATCGTAGGTGCCGTGCTCGTCGCGATAATCGCGAAGCTCGATCGACGCCTTTTCGGTGTACCCCGCGGCCGCAATTCGCGCCCGCGCGTGGGCGAGCTGCTCGAGCGACAGCGTCAGGCCGGTCACGCGGCATTGCTCGGCCGCGGCGAGCTCGGCAAAGCCGCCCCAGCCGCAGCCGATTTCGAGGATCCGCGCTCCCGGCGCAGGTGCGATGCGCTCGAGGATGCGCTCGTACTTTGCGCGCTGCGCAGATTCCAGCGTTTGCGCCCCGGCACCGATGCCCTGCGCGAACAGCGCGCTGGAGTACGCCATGCCGGGATCGAGCCACAGCGAGTAGAAATCGTTGCCCAGATCGTAGTGCGCGGCGATGTTGCGCCGGCTGCCCGAGCGCGTGTTGGCGCGCAACGCATGCGCCACGCGGTGGAAGATCCGTCCCGCGAAGCTGCCGTAGAGCGGCCCGGAAAGCGTCTCGCGGTTGGCCGCCAGCAGCTCGAGCAGCGCCGGCAGGTCCGGCGTGTGCCACTGCTCATCGAGCCACCCCTCGGCAAAGCCGATGTCCCCGCCGCGCAGGAGCCGGCCGAACGCGCGCCAGTCGTTGAACGCGATTTCGGCCTGCGCGCCGCCCGGTCCGAAGGCGAGGTTTGCGCCCGAAGGCAGGGTCACGTGCAGGCGCCCGGTGCCGATGCGTTCGAGCATGCGGATGACGATGCGTGCAGCGATGTCCGTCGTCCAGCTGCGCGCAGCAGGTGAGCGCGCGGATGCACGCGCAGTGGAGCGCGCGGTGGAGCCTTTGGTGCCAAGGGTCGAAGTGATCTGATTCATCGGGTTAAGTCCTCCAGCGGAGGCGTCGGTTTGTGGAAAAAGGGGACGCGCCTGGCCCACAGGCGCAGCGCATGCCAGTGGATGCGCGCCATCACGCCCAGGGTCATCAGCGGGCGCGCGGCGACTGCTCGCAGCACGCGGCTGGCCGTTAGAGGTTGCGGCACGCCGGAAACGCTTGTGAGCAACACCGGGCCGTCCGCGTCGCGGTAGTCGATGCGCGAGATTCGCGCGCCGGCGGCCACGCGGAAACGGAACGAGTAAGTCCCGGACACCGGCAGGAAGGGCGAGACATGGAAGACCTTGCGCGCACCGAGCACTTGGCCATCGTCGATCGCGCGGCCATCGGGATGCGCGAGCAGGTAGCAATGGCGCTCGCCGAACGTGTTGTTCACCTCCGCGAGCACGGCGCGCAGTGCGCCGTCGCGGGAGTGGCAGAACCAGAAGCTCACGGGGTTGAAGACGTAGCCGAGCACGCGCGGAAAGCAGTGCAGCCAGACCTCGCCGTCGGCCGCGCCGAGGCCCTCGCGCTCGAGCACCGCGCGGATCCACTCGAGCGGATGGCTGCCATCGCGCTCGCCATGGTCGCGAAAATGAAAGCTCGCCAGGTTGAAGCGATTGAGCGAGAACAGGCGGTTTTCGGCGGCCTCCAGTGTTGCCAGGTTGAGCCGCAGGAAGAACACGCGGTACGCAAAGCGGTGCGCGACCGGGCGCAGGCGCTGGTGCATGACAGTGCCGCACAGGAGTTCCGAAGCCATTGGCGCCTGGTCCTTAGCGCTTCAGGCCGCGAGCTTCAGGGCGCCGGCGGGTTTGCCGACCGACCACGGCGTTTCGATTCCGAACGACCTCGCCACCGCGAGGGCCGAAGCGAGGCCGTCTTCGTGAAACCCGTAGCGAGTCCACGCGCCGCAGAACCAGGTGTGGCGGCCGCCCTGGATGGAAGGCAGCCGCGCTTGCGCGGCCTCTGCGCCCAGCGCGAACACCGGGTGCTCATAGTCGTACTCGCCGATAACCGACTCGGGCCGCGGCTCGCGGTGCGGATTCAGGCTCACGATCACCGGCTGCCGGAAGGGCAGCGGCTGCAGCCGGTTGATCAGGTAGTGAACACTCACAGGACGGCCCTCCGGCGAGTCTCGACCCGCGGAGTAGTTCCAAGCGGACCAGACGCGCCGGTTGGAGGGCAGCAGCGATTCGTCGGTGTGCAGAACGGCCCGGTTGCGCTGGTAAGGGATCGCGCCGAGCGTGCACTTTTCGGCCGCCGTGGCGTCGTCGCCGAGGATGCGCAGCGCCTGGTCGCTGTGGCAAGCGAGCACCAGTGCGTCGAACCGCGCGGTGCGCGTCCCCTCCGATGCGCGAAAGGCCAGTTCTACGCCGGCGACGCCGGCAGCGTCACGGCGGGCTGCCAGCACGGGCGTGCCCAGCCGCACATCACTGAGAGTCGCCGCCAGACGGTTCACATATTCCCGCGCACCGCCGTTCACGGTGGACCACTGCGGACGGTCCACGACCTTGAGCAGTCCGTGATTGCGGAAAAATCGCGCAAACGATGCGAACGGGTAGTCGAGCATCAGGTGCGTCGGGCATGACCAGATCGCGGCGGCCATCGGCATCAGGTACCAGTCGCGAAATTCCTTGCTGTATCCGCCGGCGGAGAGGTACGAGCCGATCGAAGTCGCCGAGGCCAGGTTGTCTGAATCGACCCGGCAGGCCCAGGCTGCCGCGTCGCGGTTGAATCGCAGCACATCGCGCAGCATTCGCAGGAAGGCGGGCCGCACGAGGTTCGAGCGCTGGGCGAACAGGCTGTCGAGATTGGTGCCGGCCCATTCGATTGCCGGGTCCTCCAGGGCGACGCTGAAGGTCATCTCGCTCGGCGCAACCGGGACCGCCAAATGTTCCAACAGAGCCACGAGGTTCGGGTAGGTGGCCCCGTTGAAGACCAGGAACCCGGTGTCCACCCCGTGGGTGAGCCCCTCGAGCGTGACGTCCACGGTGTGGGTATGACCCCCGAGCCGCTTGCCCGACTCAAATAGCGTGACCTCGTGCCTGGGCTGCAGGAGCCAGGCGGCGGCAAGGCCGGAAATACCAGAGCCAACGATAGCGATTCGCAATTTTGTCCTAGTCAAATACGCGATATATAGGTATATTCTGACTTAACTGGGGATAAGTCAACATTTTGTCCAAGACAATTGAAACAAATGTAACTGCTACGCTACTCGGTATCGCCGAGGTCGAGCGCGAGACCGGCGTCTCGAAAGACCAACTCCGGGTCTGGGAAAGGCGCTACGGGTTTCCCAGCCCGCCTCGTAATCCATACGGGGAGCGGCGGTATTCGCATGCCGAGGTCGCCAAGCTCAGGCTGGTTCGCAGGCTGATGGACCGGGGAATGCGTCCCGGCCGGTTGATGGGACTCACCTCCGAGGCGCTCGAGGCATTGGCCAACGAAGGCATGGAGGTCGAGCGAAGCGTCCTCCAGGACCTGGCCCTTTACCTGCTCAAGACCCATCAAACGGCGCAATTGCGGCGGGAACTCGCGCAGACCCTGATGCGGGACGGCCTGTTCCGTTTCGTCACGGAGACGGCCGCGCCGCTCGTCTCGATGGTCGGGCAAGCGTGGATGCGAGGCGAGCTGCGGGTGTTCGAGGAGCACCTGTTCACCGAGATCCTGCAGGGCCTTTTGCGGGGGGGCATCGGGC
>ENA-ORBV01002897-ORBV01002897.1-microbial-mat-metagenome-genome-assembly--contig:-NODE-2897-length-35376-cov-10.612312_pt1 | contig 35376 bp, 32 predicted proteins | sample MGYA00237777_ERZ505514 | MGnify/ENA primary metagenome ERZ505514 (study PRJEB26160, sample SAMN06269048) | microbial mat metagenome | isolation source: Oligotrophic lake microbial mat | place... | reverse complement strand
CGCCGGCGAAGATGGCGGAGTAGATCCAGGCTCCGTACGGTCAGAGTCGCACAGTACGAGCCGAAGCGTCGTGATTGACCCTGGCACAGTACGAGCGCCCCGCACCCGCCTCCACGCCCCTTTCCTTCCGTGGACAGAACCCCGTGCGCGTGAATGGCTGTATTCAGCCACTCACGCGCGCGGGGTCAGCGATGCGAAGCACGCTTGTGTAGACCTTGGCTCGCCATCTCCCTCGCGCTCCCCATCTCCCTCGCGCCTCACTCCGCCCCACACCCCTCACCGCTTCTTGCAGTACTCCACGTACTTCGCCTCGAACTCCGCGAGATCCACACCCAACACCATCTTCGTCGCACGCTCGATCGCCTCGGCATTGTTGTCCGGACAATTCCCCACCGCGTGCACCCACTCCAAGAACTTGTCCTTGCTCCACTTCGACTCCCGCACGAACTCGATCACCATCGCGGCCTGCAAATACAGCGAACCCGCCTCGCCGCCTTTCTTCACATCTCCCGCCCCCGTCGAGAGCAACGAATCGATCGCGATCAACTGCGCGAGCGGCGTATGCCGACCCTTCTTGACCAAGTTCGCCGCATCGGTGCGTTCAGGTGCCTTGGTGCAGATGTACTCCGCGACTCCCTCCTGAAACCACGAGCCCGCACCTCCCAAACGCAATCGATTCGCGAACACTTGATGCGTCATCTCGTGGATGTGCACCGGGTCCTGCGGCGCGTCGTAGTACGTCGCATAAAAATCCTTGTACGCGACGCCCTTCGAGTTCGACGCCTCTTCGACGCTGGTTTTGAAGGCCTTTGCGTAGAAGTCGTAGTACTGCGTTTGATTCGCGAACAAAAACACCGGCAACAAACGTCGACCCGCGACCTCAGAAAACGGATACATCTTCTGGATCGCGAGATACGCCTTCTCCATCTCGTCGCCCATCTGCTTCGCGGCGTCCGTGTTCGACAAGAAGATGTAGTGCTTCGTGCGCACAGGCTTCTCCATCTTCTTCGCGAGGTTCGGCGGAGCATCGGCCGCCCAACGTGATTTGACCTCGGCGTCCGTCCATGACGGATTGCGCACCGGTCCCTTGTACGCGACGCCCTTCCTCAGGAACTCGAGCACGATCCCTTCGCTCGCATCGTCCAGACTCGGCTCGGCGACGATCTCGAGCGAGTAGCCGTGCCCCTCGAGCAAACCGCCGAGCACGAAGTAATCGCCCGTGATCGTCGCGCCGTCCTTGCCGTGGATCGGGCCGAATCCAAGCCCCGCGAACGGCGCGCAACCGAACGCGCCCGAGACCAGTTCGGTCCGTGAATACGCGAAGCCCTTGTCGACACGCTCCCTGAAGTCGTCGCGGATGAACTCGCTGACGTCCTCGGGTTCCTCGAAGCCGAACTCCTCCTTGGGCAGCGCGAACAAGACGATCCTGAGCGCGCTCGCACCGACATTGCCGGACCACCCAGCGCGGACCTGATCGACCTTCTCGTCGAGGGGTTTCAGCGCGCCGAAAGCTTCGGGCAGCGTGAGCGTGAGACCGAGTGCGTCGATCGTCTCGACGCGCCCCGCCGGAGGTGCAGCGGGAGGTTTCTTGTCGGCGACGAGGAAGGGGAGTGCCGCGAGTAGAACGATGGCGAGCGGGGTCATGCGAGGGTCTCGATCGAATGAGAGGCTGAAATCATGGTGAAACTGGCGATCCGCGAGCGTTCGTGGAGCCGTCGCCGCCCTTCGATTTCACGCGCTGGGCGGAAGCGTCGGACGCCGTTCGTGCTCGCTGAGCGCGCGCTCTGTACGACGTTTCAGATCCGGCTCGCGGAACAATTCGAGCATCACGGATCCCGGCATTGGAATGCGCTGTGTCAAGAGATCGACAAGGTGCGTGAGCGGCAAATTCTCGGGCAAATTCAAGAACTCGGGCGAGCGCGCAAGCAGTGCGCACTGCACTTTCTGCTTGGCCGCATCGACTTCGTCCGCCGGCATTCCGATCTCGACGAGCGGTTCGCATTCGACTTGTCGATAGAGCCGCGTGCTCGGAACTTCGCGGATGCGCACACGCGCCAAACCGAACAGCCACACCAGATAGCGACCGTCGGGCAGCCGCTCGTGTCGTCCGATTTCGCCGAGTCCGCCGACGTCGACCAGCAGCGGATTGCCGTTCGAATACGTTTCACCTTCTCGAGGGGTGCCCATCACGAGCCGACCCGAACGATCGAGCAAGTCGTCGATCATCTGCCGGTAGCGCGGCTCGAAAATGTGCAGCGGCATCACGCAGCCCGGGAACAAGTACACGTTCGCGAGCGGGAACACGGGCACCGCGCCGTTGGGCGCGCCGGTCGGCATCGAGTTCGATTCCACTGCCGTCGCTCCGAGACCGATCTCACGCGCCGTTCGGCGCCGCGACCGCTCGGCGCAGATCGAGCGCACGCGCGACGAGCGAAAGTTCGCGCCTTTCGCGGGGCAAATTGCGCAGATCGGCGCTGCGCACGAGGTTCGCGATCTGTCGTTTCAAGAGCAGCGCGTCGTCCGCGTCCTTGAACCACGCGCTCTTCACGGGCAATCCGTGCTGCTTCAAATACTCGCGGCATTCGCGGTCGGTGCGCACGAGTCCCTTGTTGTACGGATCGACGATTCGGCTCGTACCGTTGCCGTGTAGGCGCAACATCACGAGACCTGGCAGCGGAACACACGCCGTCGAAATCCCAGCGCGCTTGCCGACGAACATGTAGATGGCGCACAGGGCGAGCGGCATCCCGCGACGACGCTCGAGCACGCGATGGATGTGCACGTTGTCCGGGTGATGGAAGTCGCCCTTCGCGCTGGAAAAACGCATCTCGGTCGCCAAGTACTCGACCATGATCTGCGCGCGATCGAGCGGATCCTCGACGCCGCGCGTGCGCTTCCAAACCTCGCGCGAGAGCGTGTCGAGCTGCGCTTGCCACGGCCGCGGATCGAGCCGCGGATCGCTGTAGCGCGCCAACAAGAACAACGCCTTTTCGAGCTCGATCTTCTTGCCCGCGATGTGGCGCAAGAGCCGGCGGATCACGAGCGTCTTCTCGCGATCGAGCAACAGCGTTCGCGCTCGGCCGCGCACGATCGGCGACGGGTCGGTGGTCGCGCGCACGAGCGAGGGCAAACCTTCGCGACCGGCGCGCTCGTACTGGCGCCGCACTTCGTCGCGCACGACCGGCGAATCGTCGCCGAGCAGACTGGCCAGCGCTCGATAGCGTCCACGCTTGGCGACCATCGGCACGAGCGTGCCGGGGTCGTCGATGTGCTCACCAGGCTGGCGGCCGCGCTCGGGGTCGATCGTGTGCATCGGGTGGATTCGCGGAGCGGGCGCTTCGCGCGCGCATGATCCCATACGTTCCAACGGGCGTGAAGGATGTACCCGCGGGTCGCCGGAGCGCGAACTTTCGCTCGCCTTGCGCCGCTCGGAGGGCGCTCCTATCCTGGTTCGCCCAAAGTCCCGGCGTGCGCGACCTCGACGAGCACGCTCTCCTTCTCTAAAAGACTCTCGAAGCCCTGAATCCGCTTCGTTCCGCGGTCCATGGCCAATCCCGCTCAAAAGAGCGCCCAACAGGGCTCACGCACCGGACCGCGCGCGGTCGTGGTCACGCATGCGTTGCGGACCCCGATCGGCAAGTACCTGGGTGCCTTCGTGGACTTGTCGGCCGCGGATTTGGGCACGTCGGTCGTGAAAGCGTTGCTCGCTCAGGCCGCGTTGGATCCCGAGCGCGTCGACGAGCTCGTGTTCGGCAACGCGCGTCAAGCCGGCGGCGGGCCCAACGTCGCGCGGCAAGTCGCCTTCAAAGCGGGCCTTCCCGAACGCGTGTGCGGGTGGACCGTGAACATGGCCTGCGGGTCGGGACTGAAGAGCCTGCAACTCGCGGCCGAATCGATCCAACTCGGTCGCAACGACATCGTGATCGCAGGCGGGACCGAGAGCATGAGCGGCCTGCCGTTCTACTTGCCCAAGATGCGCACGGGTTATCGCCTCGGTCACGCCGACGTCGTGGACGCGATGTACAAGGACGGCTTCGGTTGTCCGCTCGCGAACATGTTGATGGGCGAGACGGCGGACAAGCTCGCGTTCGACATGCAGATTCCGCGCGAGGAGCAAGATCACTTCGCGTTCGACAGCCAGCGCAAAGCCGCGTCCGCGATCGAGCAGAAGAAGTTCGACGACGAGATCGCGCCCGTCACCGTCAAGGGCCGGAAGGGCGACGTCGTCGTCAGCGCGGACGAACACGTGCGCGGCGACACGACGCTCGAGAGCTTGAAGAAGCTCGCACCGGTGTTCGCGAAGACGACGGGCACGGTCACGGCCGGCAACGCATCGGGCATCACCGACGGTGCGGCGGCGCTGCTCGTCATGGCCGAGGAGACGGCCCGCGAGCTCGGGCTCGAGCCTCTCGCGTGGATCGGCGAGTCGACGCAAGCGGGCGTCGACCCGCGCGTCATGGGCATCGGTCCCGTGCCGGCGCTCGAACGCTTGATCGAGAAAAACGGCCTGAAAATGGCTGATTACGATCTGATCGAGCTCAACGAAGCGTTCGCGGCGCAAGTGATCGCGTGTCAGCGCCGACTGCCTCTGCCGCGGGAACGAGTGAACGTGAACGGCGGCTCGATCGCACTCGGCCATCCGATCGGCGCGACCGGCGCGCGCATCGTCGCCACGTTGTTGCACGAGATGAAGCGGCGTCGCGTCGAGCACGGGCTCGCCACGCTGTGCATCTCGGGCGGGATGGGTCTCGCGACCGCGTTCCACCGTACGCGTCCCAACGGAACACCATGAAAATCGAGAAGGCATGAGCATGCAGATCAGACAAGTCGGAGTGATCGGTTGCGGGCTGATGGGCCACGGCATCGCGCAAGTCGCGGCGCAAGGCGGCTGCGACGTCGTCGTCGTCGAGACGGAACAGAAGTTCCTCGACACGGGGCTCGCGCGCATCGACAAGTCGCTCGCCAAGCTCGCCGAGAAAGCCAAGGAGAAGGGCGGCACGTTCGACGCGGCCGGGGTGCGCGCGCGCATCACGGGATCGCTCGATCGCAAGGCCGTCGCCGACTGCGACCTCGTCGTCGAAGCCATCGTCGAGAACCTCGATGTGAAGAATCAGCTCTTCCGTGAGCTCGGCCATATCTGCAAACCGTCGACGATCTTCGCTTCGAACACGAGTTCCTTCCCGATCGCGCTCATGGCGAAAGCGTCGGGACGTCCTCAGCAATTCGTCGGCTTGCACTTCTTCAATCCCGTGCAGTTGATGAAGCTCGTCGAGGTCGTGCGCACGGACGAAACGAGCGACGAAGTGTTCGCCGCGGCGCGGGCGTTCGGCGAAACGTGCGGCAAGTCCCCGGTCGCGTGCAAGGACACGCCCGGCTTCGTCGTGAATCGTCTGCTCGTGCCGTACATGGCCGAGGCCATGAAGATGCTCGACCGCGGTGATGCGACCGCGCAGGACATCGACACCGCGATGAAGCTCGGCTGCGGCTATCCGATGGGTCCGTTCGAGTTGACCGATTACGTCGGCCTCGACACGACGCTCTCGATCCTGCAAGGCTGGGTCAAAGCGCACCCGAACGAGCCGGCGTTCCAGATTCCGAAGGCGCTCGAAGAAAAAGTCGCGCAGAAGAAGCTCGGCCGCAAATCGGGCGAAGGTTTCTACAAGTGGGAAGGGGACAAGAAGGCGTGATCGCAGCGTTGCTCACTCTTCTCGCCGCACCCGCGAACTACGACGTCACGTGGTCCGCGCCGAAGATCTACGTCGAAGGTAGGCCGTACCCGGTGCACGTCGAGATCAAGGCGTCGAAGGACACCGCGTTGCCGACGTGGATGTTGCAAGCGTCCGCGTTCCAAATCGACGGCAAGTCCATCGAGGAGAAGAAGGCGAAGGGCGACATCGACCTCACGGCGGGCTCGAACTTGGTGCTCGACCTCGATCTCTCCGAGGCGATTCAGCACAGCAAGTCGCTCGCGAAGAAGGGCCCGTTCAAATTCTCGTTCGAAGGATCGAGTGCGAAGCCGATCGACGTGCGTTACCTCGTCCAAGCGCAAAAAGGCCTGGATTTCACGGACGAAAAGAAGACCGCGGCCGACACGCTCGCGAAGTACTTCGTCCTGCTCGAAACGAATCGCGGCAACATGGTCGCCGAGTTCTGGCCCGACGTCGCGCCGAAACACGTGCGCAACTACCTCGACCTCTGCTACTCGGGCTTCTACGACGGCGTCCTGTTCCACCGCGTCTGGCCGGGCTTCATGATCCAAGGCGGTGATCCGACGACGAAGGATCCGAAGGCCACGGCGACGTGGGGCACGGGCAACGGTCCGCGCATGTTGAAGTCCGAATTCAACGCCAAGAAGCACACGCGCGGAGTCCTCTCCATGGCGCGCGGAGACGACCCGAATTCGGCGTCGTGCCAGTTCTTCGTCGTGCACGCGCCCAGCCCGAACCTGGATGGGAAGTACAGCGCGTTCGGCGCGCTCGTCGACGGATTGGACACGCTCGACAAGATCGTGACGGCGCCGGGCGTGACCATCGAGACCGGCACGATCCGGCCCGCCGAAATGCAGAAGATCGAGCACGCGCTCGTGCTCATCGCGCCCTAAGACGAACGATTCCTCCTCAAACTCCATCACGCAGAGCAAAACGACATGACCCACGCAGCCGCTGAAAAGAACCTCGACTTCATGAAGATGCCCGTCGCCGACCTCGCGCAGTACCGCGTCGTCCTCGAGACGAACCAAGGCACGATGGAATTCGAGATGTGGCCGGACGACGCGCCGAATCACGTGCGCAACTTCCTCGATCTCGCCTACACGGGTTTTTACGACGGCGTGGTTTTCCACCGCGTGATCCCGGGCTTCATGATCCAAGGCGGCGATCCGACCGGCACCGGCACGGGCGATGGCAAGCGCAAGCTCAAGGCCGAGTTCAACCGCAAGAAACACGAACCGGGCGTGTTGTCGATGGCTAGGTCGACGAGCCCGGACTCGGCGTCGTGCCAGTTCTTCATCATGCACGCGCGCTCGCCGCACTTGGACGGTCAGTACTCGGGCTTCGGCAAGATCGTCACAGGCCTCGACGTCGTCGAGAAGATCGTGAACGTCAAGCGCAACGCGAGCGACAAGCCCAACGAGAAGCAGTCGATCTTGAAGGCCAAGGTCGTCAAGGCAGCGGCGGCGAAGTGACTCGACGGTCGTGACGCGCGTTCGTTTTTCTGCGTGACGCATCCACCTCGATCCAACCCAACCACGATGACCCAGTACGAAAACCTACTCGTCGAGACGGCCGGCGGCATCGCCACGCTGACGATCAACCGTCCCAAGGTGATGAACGCGCTGAACGCGAAGACGCTCGCCGAGTTGGCGCACGCGCTCGACGCGCTCGAAGTGGCGGCGGACGTGCGCGCGATCGTCGTCACGGGCTCGGGCGAGAAAGCGTTCATCGCGGGCGCGGACATCAACGAACTCAAGGCGATGAGTTCGGCGATGGAGGCGAAAGACCTCGCTTTTTACGGGCAATCCGTGTTCGCGCGACTCGATCGATCGGCGAAACCGACGGTCGCGATGATCAATGGATTCGCGCTCGGCGGCGGCTGTGAATTGGCGCTCGCCTGCACGTTGCGCACGGCCAGCAAAACGGCACGCATGGGCCTGCCTGAAGTCTCGCTCGGCATCATCCCGGGTTACGGCGGCACCCAGCGTCTCTCGCGCATCGCCGGCGTCGGCGTCGCTCGCGAGTGGGTTTTGACTGGCGACATGTTCAGCGCCGAAGAAGCGCACCGCGTCGGCGTCGTGAACCGCATCTTCGCGCCCGAAGAATTGAAGGAGGGCACGCTCAAGATGGTCACGACGATCCTCTCGCGCGGCCCGGTCGCCGTGCGGCTCGCGCTCGAGACGATCCGCCGCGGCCAGAACATGAGCCAGCAAGAAGGCGAGATCATCGAGTCCGACATGTTCGGCCTCGCATCGACGACGTCCGACATGAAGGAAGGCATGAGCGCCTTCCTCGAGAAACGTCCGGCGAAATTCAGCGGCAAGTGACGCAACGCACCACGCTCTCGCCAACTACACACACCCTGATCGGAAGCAGCACATGACTCTAGAAATCGTGATCGTCGGCGGCGCGCGTACGCCCATGGCCGAGTACGTCGGCACGCCGGGCTACGGCAAGTTCAAGGACGTCAGCGCGATCGATCTCGCGGCGCACGCGTCGAAAGCGGCACTCGCCCGCGCGAAGGTTGCGGCGGATTCGGTCGATCACGTCGTGATGGGCAACGCGCTGCAGACTTCGGTCGACGCGATCTACGGTGCTCGTCACGTCGGATTGAAGGCGGGTTGCCCGCGTCACGCCGGTGGCTTGACCGTCAATCGCTTGTGCGGTTCCGGCATCCAATCGATCGTCAACGCTGCGCAGATGATCCAACTCGGCGAGTTCACGACCGTCTTGGCGGGCGGCATGGAGAACATGAGCCAAGCGCCGTTCTCGGTGTACGGCACGCGCGCCGGCATTCCGTTCGGCGTGCAACCCGTGATGCAGGACAGCCTGTTCGCAGCTCTCGCCGATCCGATCGCCGGATTGATGATGGCGCAGACGGCCGAGAAGATCGCGAAGCGTTTGTCGATCACGCGCGAAGCGCAGGACGAGTACGCGCTGCGCAGTCATCAACTCGGTGCCGCGGCAGTGAAAGAGGGCCGTTTTGCCGCCGAAATCGAGCCTTTGACGATCAAGGGTCGCAAAGGTGACGAAGTGGTTTCGGCCGACGATCACATCAAGCCCGACACGACGCTCGAAGGTCTTTCGAAGCTGCGCGCCGCGTTCGGCAAGGACGGCACGGTCACGGCCGGCAACGCGTCGGGCATCGTCGACGGCGCGGCGGCAGTCGTGTTGACGACGGACAAGCGCGCCAAGGCCGACGGCCTCGACGTGTGGTGCAAGATCCGTTCGTGGGCGTACGTCGGCGTCGACCCGACCGAGATGGGCATCGGCCCGGTGCCCGCGATCAAGAAGTGTCTCGAGCGCGCCGGCCTCGCGATTCATCAAGTCGATCGCATCGAGATCAACGAAGCGTTCGCGGCGCAGTACTTGGGCTGCGAGAAGGAGCTCGAGCTCGATCGTTCGAAGTGCAACGTGAACGGTGGCGCGATCTCGCTCGGTCATCCGCTCGGCGCGTCGGGTACGCGTCTCGTGTTGACGCTCATGCACGAATTGCGCCGCACGAAGAAGCGCTACGGCATCGCGTCCGCGTGCATCGGCGGCGGACAAGGCATCGCGATCCTCGTCGAGAACGCGCAACTGTAAGGACGACCACGTTGAACCCGTTGATCCACACCCGCGCGGACGGGAAGCGCGTCGTTCGGCTCACACCGAAGAAGCGCGTCCTGTTTCTCACGAAAGATCTCGAGCTGATCGAGCGGCAACTGCGTCGCGAAGTCGATCTCTCGATGAGCGACATCGATGCAGCCACGTTGCTCGACGACATCAACACCGACGCGATGACGCCGGCGTGGGTGTGTTTCCGTCACAAGCCCGAAGACATCGCGCTCGACGCGTACGCCGGCATCGTGCACAAGGGCGGAGCGAAAGACGGTCAACGCGTGTTCGCGACGCGTGCACTGATGGATGGCGGCTTCGAAGTCATCGTCAGCGGTCAGCGCAAGGGCACCGGCAGTTCGCGCGAGACCGCTCCGCAGTGCGAGAAGTGGTCGGGCATCCACCTCGTGATCGCTGCGTCATTCGCGCCCATTCACGAGCGCAACAACATCAACTTGGGCCAGTTGATGGGCACGTACGAGCAGCTCGAAAGACTGCAAAAAGGCCTCGAGATCCCGCTCGAAGAGTTCACCGGCAAGTACGACCTGGTCACGCGCGCGATCGTCGAAACCGGCGGCTTGTTCCCGTTCGCAGCGGCGTACAAGAAAGGCACGGTCCAAGTTCCGACACCGACGACGCCGAAGCGCGCGATGACGATGGCCGAGAAGATTCTCAGCCTGCACATTTCGGGCGCGAGCACGCCGAACGTCTTCGTCAAGCCGGGCGACGTGTGCCTCGTCAAAGTCGACGGAGGCTACAGTCACGAGTTCACGACCGCGCAAGTGCATCACTTCCTCGCGCTCGAATACGGTCGCGACTACAAAGTGCCCGCACCGGCGAAGTTCGCGGTGTTCGAAGATCACTTGCTCTACGCCGACGGCGTGAAGCGCATGGCGCCGTTCGCGCGCGAGATCCAGACGCTGCGCGACTTGCAGAACGAGTTCCAGCGCCACACCGGCGTGCGCGACTACTCGGCGAAGAACAAGATCTCGCCCGGCATCTGCCACCAAGTCGCGCGCGAGGAATTCGTCGATCCGGGCGACTTCATCCAAGCGACAGACAGTCACACGTGCATGGGTGGCGGCAACAACGCGCTGACGTACGGCGTCGGCGCGACCGAATACGCGGGGCTCATTCATTCGGGCATCACGTTCGTGATCGTGCCCGAGTCGATTCGCTTCGAATTGCGCGGCAAATTGCGCCAAGAATGCACGGCGAAGGATCTGATCCTCCACATCCTGAAGACCTTCGCGGTGCGCGAGGACACGCTGGATCGCGTGATGGAGTTCGGCGGGCCGGGCCTCGCGTCGCTGTCGATGGACGAGCGCGCGACGTTGTGCAACATGGCCACCGAGTGCAGCGCCAAATCGGGCATCTGCGACGCCGATGACGTGACGCTCGAATGGCTCGCCGCTCGTCGCAAGTCGATGACGAAGGCGGAGATCCGCGCGCGTTTCGTCGCTCCGGATGCAGGCGCTCACTACACCGGCGGGACGCACACGATCGATCTCGCGACGATCGAAGCGATGGTCGCCGAGCCGGGTGATCCGACGTACGGCAAGAACATCCGCGAACTCGGCGACGTCAAAATCGACATCGCGTACGCCGGCTCGTGCACGGCCGGCAAAGAACACGATCTCGACTTCTACGCGCTCGTGCTGAAAGAAGCGCTCGCCGCTGGCCGCCGTGTAGCGCCCGGCACGCGCATGTACATCCAGTACGGCAGCGAAACCGTGCGTGACTACGCTCGTTCGCGCGGGTACTTGGACGTGTTCGAGCAGGCTGGCGTCGAAGTCATCAACCCCGGTTGCGGCGCGTGCATCGGCTGCGGCCCGGGTGTTTCCGACACCAAAGAACAAGTCACGATCAGTGCGATCAATCGCAATTTCACGGGCCGCAGTGGGCCCGGAAAGTTGTATCTCGCTTCGCCTCTCTCCGTCGCGGCGAGTGCCGTCGAAGGCAAGATCGTCCGCTACACCCCCGGCATGTTCCTCGCGAAGGGGCACGCCACCGAAAAGTCAGAAGTGAAGAAATCATGACCGAGTACGACATCGCAGTGATCGCCGGCGACGGCATCGGACCGGAAGTGACGCGCGAGGCCATGAAGGTGCTCGACGCGACGGCCGAGGTGTACGGATTCAAGACGAAGAAGACGTACTACCCGTTCGGCACCGACCACTGGTTGAAGACGAACGAGATCTTCCCCGAAGCCTCGTTCAACGAGATCAAGGAGAAGCACGCGATCTTCTTGGGCGCAATCGGTGATCCGCGCGCTCCGGTCGGGATGATCGAGTACGGCATCATCGCCAAGCTGCGTTTCGAGCTGGATCTCTACGTCAATCTGCGTCCGGTGCGCTGCTACGACGAGCGCTTGTGCCCGCTCAAGGGCAAGGGACCCGCCGAAGTCGACATGGTCTTCGTGCGCGAGAATACCGAAGGCGCGTACTCCGGCACGTACGGTTATGCGCACAAGGGGCTGCCGATCGAAGTGGCGACGCAGGTCATGGTGTACACGCGCGTGGCGACCGAACGCGTCATCCGCTACGCCTTCGAATTGGCGCGAGCGCGCAACAAGAAGAAGACGGTCACGATGATCGACAAGGCGAATGCGCTGCGAGCGCAAGACTTGTGGACGCGCGTCTTCGCCGAAGTGTCGAAGGAGTATCCCGACATCAAGACCGAGCACGCATACATCGACGCCGCGTGCATGTGGATGGTGAAGAATCCCGAGTGGTTCGACGTCGCGGTGACGCCGAATCTGTTCGGCGACATCATCACGGACTTGGGCGCGATGATCCAAGGCGGCATGGGCATCGCCGCGTCGGGCAACATTCACCCCGGCAAGGTGTCGCTGTTCGAGCCGATCCACGGTTCGGCGCCGAAATACGCAGGGAAAAACGTCGCCTGCCCGGTCGCTGCGATCCTGGCGGTTGGGATGATGTGCGACTACCTCGGCCAGAAAAAAGCTGGCGCGGCGATCGAGAACATCATCGTCGACCTCGTGCGCTCGAAGCGCATCAAGGGCGTCAACACGGGCGATCATCCGACCGACGAAATCGGCGAGATGGTGGTCACGGAATTGCGCAAGTCGGTCGCGACGGTCTAGCGCTTCACGAGCAGCAAAATGCAGCGGCGGAGCTCGGTGGCGACTCCGGGCTCCGCCGCTGTTTCGTCTTGCGCGTGATTCAGTTCCGGCGCCTACCGAAGATCAAGTGATCGAGCGACACCCGACCCGCGCCTGCGATCGCGAGCCACGCGAGCAGCACGATGTAGAGGAATTCCGACAAGCCGAAGAGCGTGTTGAGCCACTCCTTCGCGCCGACTGCGTCGCCGAGCTGCTGTGCGAACGCCGTCTTGATCGCGACGATCATGATCACGATCAGCGGGATCGCAGCCAGGCGCGTGAAGAGTCCGGCGACGATCAACAGGCCGCACGCGAACTCCATCGTCGCCGCGAACGGTGCTTGGATTTCGGGCGCGGGGATGCCGAGCTCGGTGAAGTACTTCACGACGCCGTCGATGTTGTGGAGCTTGCCCCAGCCGGACCACACGAACACGAGTCCGACGACGACGCGCGCGAGGAGCGGGGCCAGCCAAGCGACTTTGTCCGCGAGAGAAAGGCCGACAGCGCGGACCTTTCTGATCAGCGATCCGGGCGCACTCGAAGGACTGTGCGCGGATGCAGTGGGGGTGACGCTCGAAGACATACGAACAGGGCTGCGGGAAGGAAGGGACGTGAAAACAGGCCCGAAAACCGCACCGGACGGATCCCGTCAGGCTGCGGCCGACCTTTACGGAGGCGACCATTTCGTGTGACCGGGGATCCGGAAGCCGCGGCTCGCGAGCGATCAGCGTGGGCCCACGATGAGTTCGCGCCGCACGTGAGCGAGCGGGGCACCGTCGTCGTACGTCACGTGTCCCAGGTTCACGCTCACGCCCAAGCTCTTCCACGTCGAAGCGAGCTCGCGCGGCTCGGGTGCGTTCTTCATCCGCGCGTACAAGTCCGACAACACCGTCGTGCCCGTCGCCGTGTCCCCGATCGCGAACACGTGCTCGATCGTGTCCTGCATCGCGATGCTGCCGCCGCTTTCGACGACTGCGACGAGCGCATCGCGCAGTGACTTCGCATTGTTCGTGGCAGCGCGGATCTCGATGTCGGCAAGCAAGCAGAAGATCGCTCCGCCGTAGTACGTGCGGCCCCAACTCGAATCGAGATCCAGCCCGCGATCGTTTTTCTCGGGCAAACCCTGCGCGTAGTCGCCGACGATCTCCGTCCACACGCGATCTTCGGCGACGAGTCCGGCTCGTGCTCGCGCGAGAGGCTCGACGTACGTCGCGGCGCCTTCTTCGAACCAATGTTGTTCGTCGGGCAACGCCGGAATCGCGAGATGGATCATCTCGTGCGTCAGCGTCCAATCCTTCGCGAATTGATCGGGCCGCGTCGACGCGTGAACAGCGACGCGGATCGTCGGTACGTCGAGCATGCGCGCACTTCCACTTCCGATGCCGCGTCGACGAGCGGGCGTCAGCTCCAAACGCATCGTTTCGACGGGAAAACGGCCAAAATATGCTTCCACGGCACGGCGCGAGTTGTCGATCCACTCACGGATCGCCGTCGAGTGTGCATCGTCCGTCAGCGGCGGCGAGACTTCGATCGAGACCGGCCGCGGTGCGCGGCGCACGTTCGACTGTTCACCTTGCACCGCGGAGTGCGACGACGGCGTCGAGCATGCCGAGACGGCGACGCCGAGCAACAAGAGTAGAGCGCGCCACACGAGGCGAGCAGTCTACTCGGGCTGCAGAAGCGCCGCGACGTTCAGAGTCGTCGACCTTGCGCTGCGAGAATCGGCCTCAATGCTGCGCACAGCTTCGTCAGATCGTCACCGGTCAACGCCTGGTCTTTGTCACACAGTGCTTCGGCCGGATTCGGATGCGCCTCGACGATCAAACCGTCGGCTCCGACCGCCGCAGCAGCGAGCGCCAGCGGAATCACGAGCTCGCGCACGCCGCACGCGTGCGACGGATCGACGATCACGGGCAGATGTGTGCGCGCTTTCAAGACGGGGACCGCACTGATGTCGAGCGTGTTGCGCGTCGCAGTTTCGAACGTGCGGATGCCGCGCTCGCACAGGACGACGCGATGGTTGCCGCCGGCCATGATGTACTCGGCTGCGAGCAGCAGTTCTTCGATCGTGGCGCTCATGCCGCGCTTCAAGAGCACGGGGCGCTTCGAGCGCCCGACCTCTTTCAAGAGCGCGAAATTCTGCATGTTGCGTGCTCCGATTTGCAGCATGTCGGCCGTCTCGGCGACTCGCTCGACGTCTTCGGGATGCAGCACTTCGGTCACGACAGGCAGCTCGTACGTGCGACCGGCTTCGACCAACATGTCGAGCCCGGCGAATCCGAGTCCTTGGAACGCATACGGCGACGTGCGCGGCTTGAACGCACCGCCGCGCAACACGGTCGCACCGCCGCGCTTGACGAGCTCGGCGGCGTCCATCATCTGACGGTGGTTTTCGACTGCGCACGGACCCATCGCGAGCACGAAGCGTTCACCGCCGAACACGACGCCCGACACGTCGACGAGCGTGCGCCGACCGTCTTCGCGCAAGCTGCACAGCTTCAAGTTCGGATTCTTCGAGACCTTCACCGGCCCTGCGGGCGCAGTCGGACACGCAGCCTGCGACGTCTCGGTCGACGGAGCTTCGAGCGCGATCACGCTCTCGATCTGCGCGCGCTCACGATCGGTTTCGACGCGGCGCGGATAGCTGCCGAGCACTTTCAAGTGATTGGTGTGAGCGCGCACTTCTTCGAGTGCCGTCTGCACGCGCGCATCGCTGACGTGGCCTTCGAGATCCACGTAGAACACGTACTCCCACGGCGTCGCGGCTTGCGGACGACTCTCGAGCTTCGTCAGGTTGATGCCCTGCGCGTCGAAACTCTTCAAGCACTCGAGCAACGCTCCGCGCCTGTGATTCACGGCGAAAACGAGCGAAGTTTTCGCGGGGCGGCGCACGTCGAACACTTCCGGCTGACGGCCGATCAAGAGGAAGCGCGTGATGTTCACCGCGTGATCGGCGACTTCGCGCTTCAGCACGACGAGTCCGTATTCGCGCGCCGCATCTTCCGACGCGATGGCCGCGATCGACGGATCGTTTGCTTTCGCGACGGCTTCCGCAGCGCCGGCCGTGTCGTGAAAACTCTCCGAGGTCACGCCGACGAGCCCATCGAGGAACTTCGTGCACTGCTGCAATGCGACCGGATGGCTACGCACGGTGCGGATGTGATCGAGCTTCGCGCCGGGGATGCCGAGCAAGCAATGTTCGACGGCCCACGCTTCCTCGCCGACGATCGTCACGTGACGTGAGCCGATCAAGTCGTACACCTCGTTGATGCTGCCCGCGATCGTGTTCTCGATCGGCAATAGCGCATAGTCGACTTCGCCTGCTTCCAATGCGTCGATCACCGCAGTGAATCCGCGGAAGCCGATGCGCTCGAGTCGCGACACGGGCCGCGACGCGAACACCTTGCCGATGGTGAGGTCGCTGTAGCACGCGGGCACACCTTGGTATCCGACGCGCACCGATCGCGCAGCTGCATCACCGTCGCCGCGCCCGTCGAGCACGCGCTCTTGATCGCGACGAGACCAATTCAAGATCTCGCGCAACACGCGGCCGGCGAAGTACGGCGAGATGTTCTGCTCTTCCGCAGCACGCGCCCACGTGTCGAACAAGCGACGCTCGCGCTCTTCGTCGCGCAGCGGAACGTGCGCGTTGCCTTTTTTGTGGTCGCCGATCTCGCGCACGGCCTTCAACCGCGCAGCGAGCAACTGGACGAACTCACGGTCGAGACGATCGATCTCCTCGCGGGGCTTTTTGAGCGGATCCATCCGTCCGCTATCGACTGGGCCCCGTCGCGAAGTGGAGGGCGATCCAATCCCGCAGTCGTTGCTCCGCCGTTGCCGGTGCGGCAGTGCCGTTCCGCAATAGCGTGCTAGGGCCATTTATGCCCGTTGCGCTATGCGCGCCATGTGCGTTCAGCTCCGGGTGCGAGCCGAAACTCTGCCGCATCGACGCCTTCGGGCGTGCTTTTGGCCGCAGGGGGGGGCGGGCGTCAGCACGTTCCGGCAACCGCACACGGAGGGTGTGTCGCGCGATGTGGGCCTAGATTGCTCGGGCACGTATGGCACGAATGAAGGTCGGCTCCCGCGCTCGAGACTGTGCGGTTCAGGCCGCGTGCAGGTCGCTGCGTGCCGAAAATCAGCGCACAAATGGGCGCAAAAATGCACGCGGCCGTTCGACCCGCAATGGATCGAACGGCCGCGTGATTCCCGGCGATGCCGGTGAGTGCGCTCAGCCCTTGCTCGGGCCTTTCGCGCGCGCGTCTGCCAATTCCTTCATGAACTTCTCCGAGTCCTTCTCGAAGCCTTTCACGCACGCATTGCAGCAGAAGCGCACGAGCGTCGTGCCGTACAGCTTGTCGACCGGTTCGCCCATGCCGCCGAGCGCTTCACCGCTGACGATGCACTTCTTGACCGGGTAGCTGTCCTTTTGCGCCTTGATGTAGGCCGCGTCGATCTTCGCCATCGCGGCTTTCGGATCACGCTCGAACCCGGCGATCGCGTCACGATTCGCGAGACGCACGAGGCGCGTGCCGACGACGTAGTCCATCGCTTTGTCGTCGAGCTTCGCGTCGGTCACCGCGCACGTCGTGAGCGGATAGTTCGCCTTTTGCGCGGTGATCACAGCCGCATCGATCTTCTTGATCGTCTCGACCGGATCTTTGACGACCTTGGCCTGGCAGTCCGCACAGCACGTGCGCACCATGCGACCGTTGACGACGAAGTCGACGTGCTTCACGGCGAGATCTTCGCCGCTGATCGGGCACGTCGTGAGCGGGTAGGACCACTTCTGCGCGTTGACGATCGCGCGATCGTCCTTGCCGGCTTCGTCTTTTTTCTCCGCGCGCTCGACGGGCTTGTCGCCGCCGGGGCGCTTGTCCTCGCCTGCTTGGAGTGCTCCGACGGTGACGAACAGAACGGCGCACGCGGCCGAGAGCATGTACTTGATTGATTTCATGATTCGATTCCTTTCGATGTGATCCGCGACGGAGTGCGCAGACTGGGCTGCGCGTCGACGAATCGCGCGCAAGGTAGCACAATGCGCCGCGGACCTCTGCGACATGAACGAAGCTCAATCCGGAGACGAGCGCGTCGTCATTCCGCTACAACCAGGCAGCAACGCGTGGTGCCGCAGAATCGTGCGCGGAATGGTTCTGGTGTGTATCACTCTCGCGCTCGTCGTCGTCTGGTTCGTCGGACTGCCGATCACGTGGATTCAGCCGAAATGGCGCCGAAAATGGCGTCATTTCGTGTTTCGAACCTGGTCGCGAACGTCGCTCGCGATCTGCTCGATCCGTGTCGAAGTCGTCGGCGCTCTTCCGGTGCAGCCGTGTTTCTTGGTCGCGAATCACCTCGGCTACGTCGACGTGCTCGTCATCGCCGCGAGCATCGACGCGACGTTCGTGTCGATGAAAGAGATCGAGCGCTGGCCGCTCTTCGGATCGATGGCGCGACAGTTCGGGACGGTGTTCATCGATCGTGCGCAGAAGCGCGACATCCCATCCGTCAATCGCGAACTCGAGAGCGCCTTCGAACGCAGCGACGCCGTCGTCGTTTTTCCCGAAGGTCGTCACACGCGCGGTGCGAGCGTGCTCGAGTTCCGCGCGTCGTTGCTCGAACCTGCGGCAAGAGCGAATCGTCCGGTTGCATGGGCGGTGTTGCACTACGCGACGAGTGCGAGCGATCCGCCGGCGTCGATCGTCATTCCGTGGGTCGGCGTCGCGTTCTGGCGGCAAGCGCTCGTGCTGCTCGCGGTGAAGCGCGTCGAGGCACGACTCGAGTTCGGTGAGGACGTCGTGCGGGGGAGTGATCGGAAGGAACTTGCTCGCATCCTGCACGCAAAGGTGAGTGGGTGCTTTGTTGCGCTCGAATGAACAACAACATGAACCCGGCCGCGTGACTTCAGAGTCACGCGGCCGGGAGCAATTGTCACGGAGGGTTGTGGGGCTTGACCGGTGCGGACGCGTCAGGCAGACGCGGCGCAACGATGGACTGGCACGGAACCCTCCGCTGGGGCAATTGTCACGGAGAGTTGTGGGGCTTGACCGGTGCGGACGCGTCAGGCAGACGCGGCGCAACGATGGACCGGCACAGAACCCTCCGCTGGCTGGTGACGGCGAATTCGCCGTCACGGCTGGCTGGTGACGACGAATTCGCCGTCACGGCGTCCAAAACACCGCGACCCCGTTCGTCAGATTGAACGTGGACGGCGTGCAGAACACGGCGCTGTCGCGATACCAAGCCGAGTAGAACCGCGCACCACCGGCGGCGGGCACTCCGCCCATCACGGACAGAACCGGGTCCGCTCCCGAAGGAATCGTCGACGAACCGGCGAACGTGTTGAACTTCACACCGAGGCGTACGATTGCTCCACCGATGCACAACACGCCGTCGCCGAACGGCAGGGACGCTTGGCCCGTGCCTTGGAAGTACAAGCACGGGCTGCCCGGCGGCATGCCCGAGCCTGTCAGCACGACGCTGTCGCCTGCGACGCTCGCGATGCCTGCTGCCGCGATGTTTGCACCGGCCGGATTGGCCGAGTTCGCGCAACCGTTGCCGAGCGCGCCGACGTTGGCGCACGGGCATGCGGCGGGCGTGCTCGAGCAGTAGGGCGCGCCTGTCTGCGGCGGCTGAACGGTGTCGAGCGCGTCGAGCTCACCCGCGAACCCCGCCCCACTGCGCACGGTCGGGAGGCCGAGCGCTTCGGCGCTGACGAAGATCGCCGGGAACGGCGAGCCCCCGCCTGCGACGGGCGGCATGAGGATGTCGCCCGCTTCGATCGGGATGCCGAACAGGCTGTCCGGGGCGCCGATCACCGCTGAACCGCGGCGCACGGAGAAGAGCAGCATGTCCGTTCCGGCCGCGGCGAGCCACGTGTACGGAGCGGCAGAAGGCTGGAATCCAGGAATGCCGTTTTCGCCGAGTGCGAGCGCGTCGAGGTCGTCCGTACCCGGGCCGAAGAAGTCCAGACCGAGCACTCCCGGCCCCGCGTAGACGACGGGCGGACCGCCCGGTGCTGCCGTGATGAGCACCGCTGCCGGCGCGAATCCTGCCGCAAGAGCCGAACCCGAGTTGGGCGTACCCGTGCAGATGTTCGCGAACCCGGCGTCCATCGAGAAGTAGATCGGGAAGAGGCCGACGCCCGTCGCCAGACCCAGGTCGATCGCGTCGACGTCGTCACCGGTGATCGCCGCTCCAGGCGCGCGCGGTTCGACGACACCGAAGCCCGGGTACACAGCGCCCGAACCGCTCGGCAAACCGTTGCCGTCGATGATGCCTGTGTGGCCCATCAGCGGACCGAGAATCGGCGGCACCGGAGCGGGCGGAAGGAAGAGGGATTCGAACACGTCGGCCGCTGCGTCGCGCACCGGGAATTCGCTCGTCGTGTTGGGCGCGAGCGGTGCACCGACGCCGGCCGTGCACGGGTCGACCGAGAACACGAACGTGCCGGCGAGCATCTGCACGGGTTTGATGAGCGCGTCTTGTCCGCGCGAGAGTGCGTCGACTTCGCGCGCGCACGCTGCGAAGGCGGGTGCCGGGCAGACGCAGATAACGACGCCCGGGATGCCGAGTCCCGGGCCTGGCGGACCGAAGCCGTTGCTCACGGCGATGACCGGCGCGAGCAGCGGTCCGTAGGCGGGCATTCCGCCGGCTGCCGGCGTGAGGATGTCGCCGGCCGAGATGCAACCGCCGCCGGTCGCGGGGGTGCCGATCGAGAGGCTGCGGTAGTCGATCGAGAAGAGGGTTTGGGCTGAAGCGCTCGATGCGAAGATGCCGAGTGCTGCGGCTGAGAGGAGGAGGGGACTGCGTTGGAGGGACATGGGGAACTCCGGGGGCTGGTCCGCGATCAGGCACACACGGGCGAGATCGGTGGGGACGGTGACTGCACTGTCCCAGTGACGCGGGGAGGGCGGAGTGGAATGAAATGGGGGAGAATTAGGGGGAATTGTGTCCACCGTGACGGCGAATTCGCCGTCACCAGCCAGCAGAGGATTCTGTGCCGGTCCCAGGTTGCTCGTCATGTCCCTCGGCGTCCGCTCCGGTCAAAGCCCACATCGCCGCGACACGAATGATCACGGCACTAATGACTCCGGCCGCGTGACGAGATGTCACGCGGCCGGAGTCATCAGGATCGGAAGGATGTGGGCCTTGACCGGAGCGGACGCGTCAAGGCGCTGCAGAGCAACGCGAGACCGGCACAGAATCCTCCCGTGATGGCGAATTCGCCGTCACGGCGTCCAAAGTACGCCCACCCCATTGGTCACATTAAACGTGGCCGGCGTGCAGAACACCGCACTATCCCGATACCACGCGGCATAGAACCTGAACCCTCCACCCGCCGGCACCCCACCCATCACCGACAGCACCGGATCCAATCCCGAAGGCATCGTCGACGATCCCGCCAACGTGTTGAACTTCACGCCCAACCGCACGAGCGCTCCGCCCACACACAAAATCCCGTCACCGAACGGCAGCGCTGCTTGCGCCGTGCCTTGGAAGTACAGACACGGACTGCCCGGCGGCATGCCCGATGCCGTCAACAACACCGTGTCCGCCGACACCATCGCCACACCGCTCGCCGCGATGTTCGCTCCCGCCGGATTGCTCGAGTGCGCGCAACCGTTGCCCGGCGCTCCAGCATTCCCACACGGACAGGCCGCCGCCGTGCCGAAGCAGTAGGGGATGCCCGTCTGCGGTTGTTGCACGGCGTCGAGCGCGTCCAACTCGGCCGCGAAGTTCGCTCCGCTGCGCAGCGTGGTCAGGCCCAGCGCTTCCGCTGCGATGAAGATGCCGGGGAACGGCGACACACCGCCCGCGACCGGCGGAATCAGGATGTCACCCGGTTCGATGGGTGCCCCGAAGATGCTGTCGGGCATTCCGACGACGGCCGAACCGCGGCGCACCGAGAACAGCAGCTCGTCCGTGCCGCCCGCGATCCACGCGTACGGTGCCGGCGAAACTTGAAATCCGGCCAGGCCGTTCTCAGCGATCGCGATCGCGTCGACATCGTCCGTCCCGGGCCCGAACAGATCGAGGCCGAGCACCACCGGCGGCGCATACACGATCGGCGGTCCACCAGCCGCGACCGTCACGAGGATCGCAGCTGCGGGGAATCCGAACGCCGCGGCCGAGCCCGAGTTCGGCGTGCCCGAGCAGATGTTCGGGAACGCAGCGTCGAGCGAGAAATACACGGGGAAAGCAGCTGCGGTCGTCGGCCCGATGTCGATCGCGTCGACGTCGTCACCGGTCAACGCCGGTCCGGGCAAGCGCGGTTCGACGAGGCCGAGGCCTTTGTAGAGCGCTCCCGATCCGCTCACGAATCCATTGCCGTCGACGATGCCCGTGTTGCCCATGCCGGGGAAGACCACGAACGGCGCGACGGGCGCTGCTGGGAGAACGAGAGACTGGAACACGTCGGCTGCCGAATCGCTGACCGGGAATTCCGACGCGACGTTCGGCGCGAGCAAGCCGCCGGGGCTCATCGAACAAGCGTCGACCGAGAACACGAACGTGCCGCCCGGCATCTGCATCGGCTTGATGCGCGCGTCGTTGCCGAAGCTGAGTGCGTCGAGCTCGCGCGCACAGGGAATCAGCCCGGGCGCCGGACAGAGACAGACCGCTGCGAGCGGAACGAGCCCGAGCCCCGGACCTGGCGGACCGAATCCGCCGCTGATCGCGATCGCCGGAGCCGGCAGCGGACCGTAGCCGATGCCACCCGGCGTGATCAGCAAGTCGGCCGCGGTGATGCAGCCGCCGCCGGTCGCGGGCGTGCCTATCGAGGCTCCGCGGTAGTCGATGGAGAACACGACTTGGGCGCGCGCTTCGGTCGCGACGGCGCCGAGGGCTGCGATCGAGAGGAGCAGGGGACGAGCACTGAAATGGCTCGAATTCGTGGTGAATTGCATGGCTAGACGACTCCGAATAGGGTGATGAGGACTGCGCCTCTCAGTGCTCCGGGGTCGCGCGTGTGGAAAGAAATGTCCCTGAAATGCCGTGAATGACGGGTGTCTACTGGCGCTGCTCACAAATGACACGCGGCGCGCACTCTCGCTTCGAGAGCACGCGCCGCGCCGCAAGGAGCCGTCAACTACGGCTTCGGATAATGGACGCGTCAACCGTAGGCCTTCGTCTCGGGGGTTTTCACCGCCCTGCCGGCTTTCACGGCCGCGACGGCATCACCGACGTAGTCGATCATGGCGACGCCGTCGGCCGTCTTGCCGAGGGGCGCATTGTCGAGGGCGCCTTGGTAGACGAGCACGCCCTTCGGATCGATCACGAACATGTGCGGCGTCGCTTTCGCGCCGTAGCTCATCCCGACGACGCCCGTCGGATCCATCAAGAGCGGCGCTTTCATGCCGTGCTTTTCGACGAAGGCACGATTCACTTCGGCACCGGCCGTCTCGCGCTTGCCGTCCTCGGAGTTGATCGAGAGCCACACCACGCCGGCCTTCTCGTACGCCTCGGGCATCGTCTTCAGCGTTCCGTCGCCGTAGCCGTACTCGCAGTACGGGCAGCCGGGGTTGAACCACTCGAGCACGACCGTCTTGCCCTTGTACTGGGCGAGCATGTGCACTTTGCCGTTCAAGTCCTTCAGCGTGAAGTTCGGTGCAGCTTCGCCGACCTTCGCGGCGCGCACGTTCAGGGCGGGCGCTGCAGGTTTCGAAACGGCTTGTGCCGCTGCGTGCGGAGTCGGCGCGGAATGCGCGTCCGTGTCGGACGGACTGCGGCATCCGGCCGCAACCAGTGCGAGCAGCGCGCCGAGCATGAATGTTCGAAACATCCTCATCACGGTTCTTTCGTCCCTTGCGGGGATAACAGGTCGATTCAGCCCGAGCCCGATTCAGGGACGCGGGTAGTTCAGTGGGCTGCCGTACGGACGAGTCGAACTCGTCGTGACACCGTGTCCCGACCGCAGATCGCCGATCGCGTTCTCGACGAAGTTCGTCTTGGACGCCGCGCGTTCGACACGTCCCATCGGTGCATTGTCGAGCGCGCCCGAGTACACGAGCACGCCGCGCTCGTTGACGAGGAACATGTGCGGCGTAGTGAGGGCGCCGAAAGTCTTCGCCACGCCGCCGCCGGCGTCGATCAAGATCGGAGCGCGCAACTTGCGGCGATCCGAGAACTCGCGCACCATCGCAGGCGCCAGATCGTTGCGATCGGCGCGCGTCGAATAGACCGACAACCACACGATGCCGGTCGCCGCGTAGCGCGTCTCCATTTCGGCGAGCGGACCGTCGTCGTAGGCGTAGGTGACGAACGGGCATTCGGGATCGAACCACTCGAGCACGACGAGTTTGCCGCGGAACTGCGACAGTCGGAACGAGCGGCCGGTCGCATCGCGCAGTTCGAAATCGGGTGCGGGTGAACCGACTTCAGCGCTGGAATTCGCAAGCGAAACGACGTTCGCGTCGGGAGTGCGCGATCCCTGCACGAACGCTTTCGGGCCGTTCGGATTCGGCATCGCGGCCGTGGTGGCCGACGGGCGCAGCTCGGCGCCGCTGCCGGTGGAACCGCAACTCGCGACGAGCGCGACGAGCGCGAGCGGCGTCGCGACACGCATGGATCGGAGAGCGCTCACGGCTTGAACGACTTCTCGAACAAGTAGCTCGTCTCGCCCTTGTCCGTCTTCACCCACAGCACACCGCGCGTCTCGGGTTTGTCGCCGTCGTTGCGCTTCTCGAATTCGAAATCGAGCGCGAGCGTGCCGCCTTGCTTGCCGATCTCGACTTTGCGGCCGACGAGAGTCGTCGTCGACGAGCGGTAGGGGAAGAACTCGAGGTCGGTGATGCCGGCAACGACGAACTTCAACTTCGGCGCCGCTGCGTCGCCCGCGAAGGTCGCGCCCGCGCGGCCGAGTTCACTCCACGGACGCGGCTCCTTCGCGCGCGCGGCAGTGAAGATCGCTTCGTTCGCGAGCGCAGACTTGGAGTCGACGTTCATGCTCAGCGACGTCTTGCCGGATCCGGACACGCACACTTCGGTGCACACGAGCCAGCTCGCCGCGACCGCGAATTCGACCTTGTCGCCGGGTTTCGCGCTTGCCGGCACTTTCACGTCGGCGAGCACGTACAGCTCGCCCTCGTGGATGTACTCGACGATGTCGCCGGGTGATTCGTGACGTTTCGGCCAAGGGAAGCGCACTTTGCCGATCTCATAGCCGTCCGGACCGGTGATCGTCGCCTTGAACGGCAGACCGGAGTTACCCGAGTTTTCACCCCAGTAGACGTGCCAGCGGCGCTCGACTTTGCAACGCAAACCGAGGGTGATCGTCGCACCCGGTTGCAGCGCGTCGTGATCCGCTTTAAGTTCGAGAGCGATGAGCTTGTCGCCGTCGGCTTGGGCGTCCGCGTCGGAGTCGTCCTGCGACGTCACGAGCCCCAGAGCGAGAGGAACGAGTGCACACAATGCGATCAAGGCTGCATTCATGGAGTGGAGTCCAAAAAGGCGTTTCGCGCGGATGTTAGCACCAGATGCGCCGTTTCCCTGCCTGAATCACGTCGTCGTCGATCCGGCGGAGGGGATCTGGGCCCTGCGCAACCTGCGGTTCCTCCCTCTGCTGCACGTAGACTCCGTGCGCCATGACGTCCGATCACGAAGCGCACATTCTCGAACGACTGGCCCGAGTGACGCCTGTCCGCTCGCGCAAGATGTTCGGCGGCGTCGGAATCTACTCCGGCGAGTTCTTTTTCGCACTGATCGCGAGCGACGTGCTCTACCTGAAAGTCGACGACACGAACCGCGCCGATTTCGAGGCGCGCGGCATGAGCGCATTCCAACCGTTCGCCGATCGTGAATCGACGATGTCCTACTTCGAGCTGCCCGCCGACGTGCTCGACGATCCGCGCAAGTTGAAACCGTGGATCGAAAAAGCGCTCACGGTCGCACGTGCGTCGAAGACGAAAAAGCCCGTGAAAACAGCCACAAAACCACGTCGAGGACAATCGAAGCGCACACGCTAGACTCTGCGCCCCCATGGCCGGCCGCAAGCGTTTCAGCGTCGTCCGCGATCCGGTACACGGCGACGTGTACTTGACGCACGAGGAGATGCGCATCCTCGATACGCGCGAGATGCAGCGACTGCGCGGCATCAAACAGCTCGGTACCGCGTACCTCGTCTTTCCCGGCGCGGTGCACACGCGCTTCGATCACTCGATCGGCTGCCTCTACATGGCGCAGCGCATGATCGAAGCCGTGAATTTGTCGTTCCAGTTGGATTCGAGCGCATGCGTCGGCATGGGCGAGGAAGAAGCGCGCGTCGTGCGCATCGCTGCGTTGGTTCACGACGCGACCCACGTGCCGTTCGGACATTCGATCGAGGACCAGGACGGGATCTTCGGGCGCCACGACTCGCCGCACCGCTTCCAGGAACTGTTCGGACCGACGCGCGAGATCGGTAAGGTGCTGCGCGAGTTCGGTGTCTTGGAAGACGTGCTCGGCGTGCTCGAAGCCGGCGAGAAAACAGCGCGAATTCCGCCGTATTGGCGCCAGATCGTCGGCGGGACGATCGCGTCGGACATCCTCGACTACTTGGCGCGAGACGCGTACTTCACCGGCCTGAAGCTGTCCGTCGATCCGCGCGTCACGAGCTACTTCAAGATCGATCGTGCGACGCAGAATTTGTTCATCGATTGCGCCAAGCACGACTTGCTGCGCGAGGACATCGTCTCCGAGATCGTGCGCATGCTCGAAGCGCGCTACTACTTTTCCGAGCGCGTCTACTACCACCACGCGAAGGTCGCCGCCGGTGCGTTGATCGCGCGCGCGGTCGAGACGGCGCTCGCGGCTGGCGCTGTGAAAGAGGCTGATTTCCAGGATCAAACCGACGCCAGCGTGCTCGACATGCTCGTGCATGCGACGGAAAAGAGCGACAAAGCGACGAGGACGCGCGTCTCCAGTCTCGTGACGCGTTTTCAAGAACGGCGCTTGCCGAAACGCGCATGCGTCTTTCCGCGCTACGCGAATGCAGCGACACAAGAGGACTTGGTCGCGCGTTACTTCGCGCCGGGTGGAGCGAAGGCGCGCGCCGATGCCGAAGCGCGCATCCAAGACATGGTGCGCTTCGCGACGGGGCGTTCGATCGAGGTGATCGTGTACTGCCCCGCGAAAGCGATGCAGTTGAAGGAAGCGCGCACGCACGTGCGCTGGCCGGGACAGCGCGACGTGCAGCCGTTGTCGACGTTTTCGGCACACATACCGCGCCTGGCCGATCTAGAGCGCGCCTACCGCGACTTGTGGAAGTTCTACGTCTTCGCCGACACGAGCGACACGAGTTTGCTCGCGAAGGTGCAAGAGGTCGCGCTCGCCGAATTCGCCGGCGCGGTCAACGTCTACAACCCGACTGCTCGCTGAAGCGTCGTCTCTCGCGGAATTCTCTCCGCAGCTCGGCTCACCGACGCAGAGCGCGATCGTACCTTGCGAAACTCACTTGGGCGCAGGTCTGGCCGAGGCGACGACGGAACGTGCTTCCTCGAGCAAAGCGCGCTCTTCGACGGCCGTTTTCCAGCGGTTTTCGAGCAAGAGGATCGCGAGCCGATCGATCAGGCCGCGCGCCTCGTCCAAGCGGTCGAGCTTCGCGAGTGCCATGGCGCGAAACGCCAAGTTGGACGGCCAACCGCGGCGTCGTTCAGCCGCCTCGTACAGCGTCGCGAGCGCTTCGTCGTACCGCGCCTGTCGATACATCGCTGCGCCGTACGTCGTTTGGATCTGCGCCAAGCCCGGGGCTCGGTCACTCGCGGCTCGCGCCAGATTTTCAGCGCGCACGTAGAGTTCGGTTGTGAGCCCCGGACGATCGACGACGCGACGACACAGAGCATCGACGGCGAGCGGTTTCATCTCGGCGGCGACTTCGTCGTCGGGCAACGAAGTCGGAGACGCGCGTTGCACCGCTCGCGCGAGATCGGCGTCGGTCTCGAACACGTGGATCGCTCGCGTGTCTCCGCCTGCGAAGAGGCGCGAACCCGTCGCATCGAAAGTGAGCGCGAAGAACGGCCCGTTGGAAAGCTGCGCCGAGAATACGAGCTTCGACTGCGCGTCGAAGATGCGCACGAAGCCCAACTCGGATCCGGTGGCGAAACGCGTTCCGTCCGGCGACTGCGCCAGCGACCAAAAGAGATCTCCGTTCGACGGGCTGGCATCGATGCGCGCACCGCTCTTCAAGTCGAGTCGACGCAGGGAACCGTTGACGGTCGAGATGCGGATGCACGAGCCGTCGGGCTCGAAAACGAGGCTGGAAATGCCGGTTCCGTCGCCTTTGAACACGCGCGCGATGTCCGTCGTGCTCGAGTCGACGACGCGCACGGAACCGTCCTCGGATGCCGACGCGAGGAACTTGCCGTCGGGAGAGAACGCGATGCTCGTGATCGGTTTCGCATGTCCGCGCACGACGAAGCGCGCGTCGGTGTTCAGCGCATTCCACACGCGCACGCCGAGCGTCGAGTCCGCTGTCGCGAGCCATTCGTTCGACGTGCTCCACGTGATCGCGGTCAGCGCCTCGCCGCTCGCGCGGTACGTCATCGCAGCGCGACCGTCGTGAAGGTCCCATGCGATCGCGTTGCCGTCCGCTGATCCCGACACGAGACGTGCGCCGTCCTTCGAGAACACGAGGCCGACGATGGCGCCCGTGTGGCCGACGAGCGTGCGCTCCGGATCGCCGGTGCGCGCGTTCCACAAACGAATGTCCTGTTCGAGACCGCCCGACGCGAGGCGATCACCAGTCGGAGAGAACGCTAGTGCGCGAACCGTGTCGGTGTGTCCGAGAAAAGTGCTGATCGGTTCGACGCGTGGAGTCGTAGATTTCGGCGAGCCGCGCAGCGTGAGTCCCACTCCAGCGTCGTGTTCGAGCGCGAGCGCGAGATGCACGTGCTTCCACTCGAATCCGCGCGCTGCGAGATCTGTGGCTTCGAGTTCCGCTCGTGCAGCGCCGGACTCACCAGCGCTCAGGTGATCGTGGGCGGCTTGGATGCGTTCGCCGTACGACTTCGCTGCGGTGGACGCGGGCACGGACTGCGTGTTCAGGCTCCGCTCTTGCGCCGCGAGAGCGCCCAAAAAGATCGAGAAGAGGGTGAGCACAGGTTGCGAGACTACCGTTCAGGCCCTCTTGTTTCGACGCGAACGCGCGTTCGAGTTCACCGGTGCCGTCGGTAAGATGCGCCCGAACGCCTCAGCTCATTCGTATCGGAGAAAGCACGACCTCATGCGTTACACGCTCGCACCGCTCGCATTTTTGGCCCTGTCTTCGCCGCTATTTTCAGCATCCAACTCCGTGCAGGGTGAGGCGGAGACGCCGACCCAGCAGGCCGAATCCGATCCGCTCGGCTACGAAGTCAAGGACGGCAAGACGACGATCGCGGGGATCGAGTTCGAGGTCGGACCCTGCGTCGGACATCTAGGAACGTACGCCGAAATCAACGTGCCCGCCGGACTGCTCTTCTCGGGTCGCAAAGGCACCGTCGACTTCCTCACGTTGAACCAAAACCCCACCGGTGATTCCGAGTTCGGGATGGTCCTCGAACCCGAAGTCGGTTGGTTCGTCATCTTCAGTTACGACGAATCGGGGTACGTCAAGGACGACGACAAGGACGAACTCGACCCGGACGATCTGCTGGATGTGTTGAAGCAGGGCACCGAGTACGGCAACGAAGTGCGCAAGCAACGCGGTTGGGCAGCCCTCGAAATCGTCGGTTGGCACAAGGCGCCGTTCTACGATCCGAAAACGAACGATCTGACTTGGGCGACGATCCTGCGGTCCGAAGGCCACGACACCATCAACTGGTCGACGAAGCTCCTCGGTCGTACGGGAACGATGAACGTCGACCTGGTCGTCGGACCGGAGTCGATCGACGCTGCGATGCCCAAATTCGAGAATCTGATGGGCGGCTACGCGTACGCCGACGGCAATCGCTACGCCCAGTTCAAACCGGGCGACAAAATCGCGGAGTACGGGCTCGCGGCTCTCGTCGCCGGGGGTGCAGGTGCCGTCGCGTTCAAGACGGGGCTCTTCGGCAAGCTCTGGGGCTTCATCGGAAAGCTCTGGTATCTGATCCTCGCGGGGCTCGCCGTCGTGTTCTCCGGGATCAAGAAGATGCTCGGCATCGGCAAGAAGGACGCGGGCGAAACCGGCGGTAGCTGACGCCGGCTCCCGAGTTCGGCGACATGCAGGAACTGCTGCAATTCCTAGCGATTTTCGCCGGAATCTACCTGTTCGACTGCGTGCATTGGACGCGTCGCGGCACTGTCGGATTTCGAGCGTGGTGGTGGCGTCGTGTGCGCGTGGTGCGCGGTGACGCGATGCCGGGGAACGAGCGCTTCGGCGTCGCGATCGCGCAGCCGCTGCCGCCTTTCGGACGACTGTTCCTGACCGAGTCGCTGCCCATCTCGATCACACGCGACGTCGCCGTGTCGTTCGTGTCGGCTGCGGAGAACCCGGGGCCGCGGGCGCCGCAAGTCGAGCGTTCCATTGCGCTCGACACGAAGTTCGTCGTCGCTGTCGAAGCCCGACGCGTGCTCGTCGACGGCCGATTGTTCGTCGACGCGGGCTCGACGCGGCTCGCGCGCCGCATCGCGGATCTGCTGCGCGAACTGGCACAACTCGATCCAGGCCAGCGCGAAAAACGCATCGACGAGTGGCTGCGTTCGAGCCTCGATGCAGCCACTGCACGCGAACGTGTTGCGGAGTTCGAGCGCGCTTCACCGCTCTTGCGCGGCGTGTGCATCGCGCAAATGTTGCTCGTCTTCGCGGTGACGCCGGCAGCCGGACTGTGGTTGGGACTCGCGTCGACGTGGATTCCGCTGTTCACCACGCTCGTGTTGCTGCAAGTGTGCATCACGTGGTGCTTCGTCCGCGCACATCGTCGACTGCACCCGACGGCGAAGCGTTCACGCCGATCGGAAGCGTTCATGATCGCTACGTCGCCGCCGGTCGCGATGCGCGCGGTCGATGCCCTGTCGCGCGACTTGCTGGCCGAGTTCCATCCACTCGCCGCTGCAGAAGCTCTGGTTCCGCGCGAGGAATTCGAGACGCTCGTCGAGCGTACGTTGCGCGACGCGCTGCATCCGTTGCCGATGGTGCGCGAAGGCTCGAATCTGCTCGTTCGCGACGCCGCCGTCGCGTGGCAGGCGCTGTTGGCCGGTGCTCTGGCGGACTTCGCAGAAGCTCAGCGAGTGCCGGCCGGACGCTGGCTCGAGTCCCCGCCGCGCCTCGATTCGGAGTGCACGGGTTACTGTCCGCGGTGCACGCAGCAGTACACACGGGCGAGCGGCGGCTGCGAGCGCTGTTTCGATCTGCCGCTGAAATCTTTCTGAACACGGCTTGACGAATCGAGCGCGCTCGGCACAATCTACGACACTTGTAGCAGGTGCAACGACGATGAAGCTCAACGACAGCGAATGGACCGTGATGCAGGCCGTGTGGGAAAGTTCCCCGGCCAGTGCCCGCACCGTGTTGGAGCGCGTGCACGCCGAAACCGACTGGGCCTACACCACGGTCAAGACGATCCTCGCGCGCCTGGTCGAAAAGGGCGCCTTGCACGAAGAAAAGCACGGAAGAACGAGCGTGTACGAACCGCTCGTCACGCGTGAATCGGCGCGCAAAACGGCGGTCCGGTCGCTCCTCGACAAGGCCTTCGACGGCACGTTCGGTTCGCTCGTGCAACACATGGTCGCGAGCGAGAAGCTCGGCAAGAAAGAGCGCGAAAAATTGGCGCGCATGCTGGCCGAGTTCGATCGCAAGGAGCGCGGATCGTGAGCGCATTCGTGCGGTCGTTCGCCGAGGCGTTCGGTGCGCAAGTGGTTCAGATCGCGGCCGTGTTCGCGCTCGTCCTCGTGCTCGACCTCCTCGTCGCTCGCCGAGGCAGCGCCGGATTGCGTGCTGCCTTGTGGGGCGCTTTCTTCGTCAAGCTCGTCGTCCCGCCGAGTCTCACGACGCCGTGGAGCCTGGCACGACTCTTCGAAAACGACGCTGAAACAGCCGCGAAACCGTACTTTCCGGTGAGTGAGACGCTTTTGGACGACTGCGCACTCATCGCGATCGGCGTGTGGGCGATCGGTTGCGGCGCCTGTTTCGTGGTCGCCATCCGTCGCATGCGCGATTCGCGACTCGAGTGGCTCGCAGACTCGAAGCCGGCGTCGGATCTCGTGCGTCGACGCTTCGAAGGCGTAGCCGCGCGCGTCGGAACGAGGCGCCTCCCGTGCATCCGCGTGACCGAAACACTGGGTGGGGGAGCGTCCATCGGACTGTGGTCGCCGATCATCGTCGTTCCTACATCTCTCGTGAACGCAGACGCTTTCGAACACGTCGTGTTGCACGAGCTCGCGCACGTGCGGCGTCGCGACGGATTGCGCGCCGCTGCGTGGACGATCGCCCGTTGCGTGTACTGGTTCCACCCACTCGTCCACATCGGAGCGCGTCGTGCTGCGCTCGTGCGCGAGCTCGCGTGCGACGAGTTCGCTGCACAGCACGCCGTGGGCGGAGCGCGCGACTACCAACGCACACTCGTCGAACTCGCGCGACCATTGGCGGGTGTCGTTGCCGCCACCACGGCTTTCGCAGGAGCGAGCTCGATGATAGGCGCGCGACTCGAGAGGCTCGAGCGCGCGTCCACGCGATCGCGCCGTGAAGTCCTGCCGAGCCTCGTGTTCGCACTGATGTGCGTGTGCTGCATCCCGCTCGGTTCGCGCGCGAAAGAAGTCGCGCTGCCGTCTTTCTCCGAGGCAGAGGGCTGCATGCGCAAGCGCTTCATCGTGCTCACAGAGCTCGCCCAACAGAATCACGCGGCCGATCGTTCGGCCGGCGACTGACCGAAAAAGCCTCCTCTCACACGGAGAAAACCATGCAGATCCCGCTCATTTCCGTCGTTTCTTCTCTCGTCGTCTGTGCTGCGCTGTCGTCGGCTCCGAGCCAGGACAAAGCCCCCGACATGGCCGCGATGATGCAGCAAGCTGCCAAGTTCATTCAGCCCGGCGAGCCTCACAAGGTGCTCGAAAAATTCGTCGGCAAGTGGGACAGCGAGATGCGCATGTTCATGGGCTCCGAGGCGATACCCGGCGGGAAGGGTGTGGCCGAGTTCACTTGGCTGATGCCCGGCCGCTACGTGCAGATGAACGGCAACGGTTCGATGATGAATCAACCGATGCAGTCCTTCTACTTGCTCGGCTACGACAACTTCAAACAGAGCTACGTCACCACGGCACTCTCGTCGCTGGACACGGCTATGCTGCACTTCGAGGGGGACTTGACGCAGGACAAGAAGTCGCTCATCTCGTACGGCACGCTCGACGAGTACCTGACCGGCGAGCACGACAAGATGGTCAAGACCGTGTGGCGTTTCGTCAGTGCCGACAAGCTCATCCTGGAAGTGCACGACCTGCCGATCGGCGAGACGAACACGAAGGTTTTCGAAATCGAATACACGCGAGCGAAGTGAGGGTGACGCGATGCTCGAAATGAGGCGCTCGCGCGACAGTTCGGCGCCGCCCGCACAGGTGTTCGCCGTCGCCACTGATCTGCGTAACGCCGTCGGCCGCGTGAGGGTGATCACGAAGCTGGATGTCTCGACACCGGGTCCGGTCGGGAACGGCACCCGGTTTCGCGAGACGTGCAGGATGTTCGGTCGCGAAGCCACGGAGGAAATGGAGATCACCGCTTTCGATCCTCTGCGTTTCTTCACGATGGAATGTGCGAACCACTGTTGTCATCACACGAGCGCATTCCGCTTCGCGCCGCACGGCGCAGGCACCGAGATGGAGATCCGTTTCCAGGCGCGACCGCGCGAGTTCGGCGCCAAGTGGATGGGCATTTTGATACGGCCTCCCGCGAAAAAGAGGGTCGCTTCGTGCTCGCAGGACTTGGAGGACATCGCGCGCGTGGCCGAGGGCCAGGCTGGCTGATCAGCGGCGGGAGGCGAAAAAGGGCTATTCCGGCTCTCTGAGGGAACGTTCGGCGGTCGATAGCACGTCTCAGGATCTCGTGTATCCTGGGCACACTCTCGATGATCGCCGCACAACGCCTTCTCTCGACTGTCCTCGCCGTCTTCGTCCTCGCTACCGCGGCGAGCGCGCAGATCGTGCCCGTCACGAACGACGAGTGCTGGCAAGCGATCCCGATCGGTGACGGCACGATCACGGGCACGACGATCGGCTCGACCATCAGCATCCCGGGTTGCGGTCTCTCCGGATTCACGCCGGACGTCTGGTACAGCTACACCGCCACGCGCGCGGGATTGTTGTCGCTCGACACCTGCGGTTCGAGCTTCGACACGAGCATCACACTGTATGCGAACTGCTCGGCCATCGTGCAGATCACGTGCAACGACGACGCGCCGCAAGGATCGCCGTGCGGCTACGGCACGCACGACGCGTACTTGACGTATCCGATCCGGTTGAACGAGACGATCAAGATCCGCATGTCGGGCTTCGTCGGTTCGCAGGGTGTGTTCACGTTGACGACGTTGAATGCGACCGGGCATCCCTTCTGTCTCGGGGACAACGCATCGGCGACCGTGTGTCCGTGCGGCAATTCGGTGCCGGTCGGCACGAGGAGCGGTTGCCGCAACACGACGGGTGCGGGCGCGAAATTGGAAGCCGCTGGTTTCGCCGACGTCTCGAACGATTCTGCGCGCCTGCTCGTGAGCGGGTTGACGCCGGGTGCGCCGATCTTGTTCTTCCAGGGCGATGCGAAACAGTCGAGCGGGTACGGACTTTCCTTCGGGGACGGCGTGCGCTGCGTCAGCGGAACCGTGATTCGACTCGGGACGAAGTTCGCGACGAACGGCACGACGATGTTCCCGAACACGGGCGATCCTCTGCTACACATCGCCGGCGCGATCCCACCGGCGGGCGGCGTCGCGCTCTACCAAGGCTGGTACCGCAACAGCAGTTCGTTCTGCTTGCCAGCCACTTTCAACCTGACGAACGGGTTGGAAGTCGCCTGGTTGCCGTAGAGGTCGGGAGTGCGCGTCGCGACGACGCGCGCACTCAAGCTCGCGACCGAGTGGGTCGTCGCGCGTGATTCGCGAGGAATGCGCCGAAGCGCTCGAGCGCTTTTTCGATGGTCGGGATCGACGTCGCGTAGCTGAAACGCACGTATTCGTCGCAACCGAATGCTGAGCCCGGCACCACCGCCAGGTTGTGTTGCTCGAGCAGATCTTCGCAAAAGCCGCCCGATCCGCGCGCGTCGAGATAGGGCTTCACGTTCGGGAATGCGTAGAAGGCTCCACGCGGTTCGGGCGTTTCGAGGCCGAGCTTGCGCAATCCCGCGACGATCAGATTGCGGCGCGCTTGGAACTCGCCGCACATGCGCGCGACCTCGGGCGGCTCGCTCAGAAGCGCCGCTTCGAATGCAGCCTGACTGATCGCGTTCGGACATCCGGTGAGCTGACTGTTCAAGCGCGCGACCGCGGACGCGAGTTCCTTCGGACCCGCGACGTAGCCGATGCGATAGCCGGTCATCGCGAAGGCCTTGCTCGCGCCGTCGACGATCACGGTCCGAGCGCGCACGGCGGAGCTGATCGACACCGGCGAAAAATTCGGCGCGCCCTCGTACACCAATCGACGGTAGATCTCGTCGCTGACGATCCACAGATCGTGCTTTTCGGCGATGGCGGCGAGCTGCCGCACTTCGCTCTCGCTCATCACGTAGCCCGATGGATTGCACGGCGAATTGAGCAGTAGCCCGCGCGTTTTCTTCGTGATCGCGCGCTCGATCGCGCTGAAGTCCGGGCCGAGATCGGCTCGCGATCGCACTTCGACCGGGACACCGCCCGCGTACTTGACGATCTCGACGTAGCTGACCCACGCGGGCAAGAGCATCAACACTTCGTCGCCGGTTTCGATCAGCGCGAGGAGTGCTCCGGACAACGCGTGTTTGGCGCTGTGGCACACCTGTCTCTTATACACATCTCCGAGCCCACGAGACTAAGGCGAATCTCGTATGCCGTCTTCTGCTTGAAA
>ENA-ORBV01002896-ORBV01002896.1-microbial-mat-metagenome-genome-assembly--contig:-NODE-2896-length-35379-cov-16.251799_pt1 | contig 35379 bp, 34 predicted proteins | sample MGYA00237777_ERZ505514 | MGnify/ENA primary metagenome ERZ505514 (study PRJEB26160, sample SAMN06269048) | microbial mat metagenome | isolation source: Oligotrophic lake microbial mat | place... | reverse complement strand
ATTTTTATAATTTTTGTGATAGACAAGATGCGCGTACCTCACTATCATCCTAAAAATCAAGCAAATCAAGGTTCAGACAATTTCCCAGCATTGCTGGGGGCATTCCCTGTTACCCGGTGCAGTCCGCTGGTAGCTTGGAGGCACGCACCGCTACGCTGGGGGACTGCATGGAGGGTCTTGTGCACATTCCCAGGCATACTGGGGGAGTTCCCCGATGTGCGGTGGCAGGCTCTGAAGGGCTGGAGGCATTCACAGAGAGATAGCGGGCATTCCCAGCAGGGCTGGGGAAAGCGCTGAGCGGGCAGAAAAATTTTATATAACACGGAGGAAGTTTCCCCAGATTTTATATGTTTGTTCTTATTTCATAGTTGTAAAAATTTACACACCCATGAAAAATTACCTTCCACACGGTGACGCCGAATTGCTCCTCTGGCTCACCAATTTCAACAACAAAATGATGATGCACAGTGCTACTTTTAATTTGATGCCTGCCGATATAGCAGACATTAATACAAAAGGAAACGCGCTTGTGTAAGCGGTACAAGATGCCAATACCAAAAAAGAGGAAGCGGCAAAGTCCATCACGCACAAAAATGACGTGCGCAGTGATTTTTCTGCCAATGTGCGCAAGGAAGTAACGCGCATCAAAGCGCACAAAAGTTACACCCATGCGATGGGTCGAGAATTAGGCATTATCGGCACCACTACGAGTTTTGATGCAACTGGGTATAAGCCCTTCCTTTCTGTGGAAGCCACGGGCGGCGTGGTGGGCATCAAACAATATAGACTCCCCATTTACGCACGTTCTTGATTTATCCTCAAAAATAATCAGTTACATTTCCAAATAAAAAATGATTGCGGTAGAAGTATCGAATTTATCAGAGAAGATTGTATTTTTCCTTGAAATTTATCCGAAAACTAATAAGGCTTGTCAAACTTTATAGGTTTATGCCAATTATTTATAAAATTTCGTAACCCAAACGATTATGATAAAATCCAATATTTTATTGCTTTTTATATTTATTGCTATCTTTCTTTCCTGCGACACTCCCAAAAATGCGAACACCAACGTACCTCCGCCCGCACCCGTCTTACCTATTCCAAGCGCAGCGCAATTAGCGTGGCACGAGATGGAATTAAATGCGTTTATTCATTTTACAACCAATACATTTACCGACTTGGAGTGGGGTTATGGCGATGAGCAGCCAACTATTTTCAATCCAACGCAATTAGATGTGAATCAATGGATTACAACCTTAAAAGAGTCTGGCTTTAAAGGGGTAATTTTGACCTGTAAACATCATGATGGCTTCTGCCTGTGGCCCAGCCAATACACAGAACATGATATAGCGAGTAGTAACTTTATGAATGGAAAGGGCGATATTGTAAAAGCTGTATCGGACGCTTGTAAGCAAAGTGGGTTAAAATTTGGCGTCTATCTTTCGCCTTGGGACAGAAATCAAGCCGTGTATGGGCAACCGGCCTATGTGGACTATTATCGCAACCAACTCAAGGAAATATTTACTACATACGGGCCTGTTTTTGAAATGTGGTTTGATGGTGCTAATGGCGGCGATGGTTACTATGGTGGCGCGCGAACGACCAAACAAATAAATGGAGCGACTTATTATGATTGGACGAACACCATTGATTTAGTACGCAAAATGCAGCCCAAGCCCGAGGTGATTTTCTTTAGCGATGCGGGTCCAGGCGTGCGCTGGGTGGGCAACGAGCGCGGCGTAGCGGGAAAAACCAACTGGAATACAATCAACAGCGACACGCTTTACGCGGGTAAGGGCGGCATCGAAGACTTGCTCAATACGGGCGCGCCCGATGGTGACAAATGGATTCCGGCGGAAGTGGACGTTTCGATTCGACCGGGCTGGTTTTATCATGCCAAAGAGGATACGAAAGTAAAAACGCCGCAACAATTATTCGATATTTATTTAACTTCGGTGGGGCGCGGTTCTACTTTATTACTAAATGTGCCGCCCGACCGCCGAGGATTATTACATGAAAATGATGTAGCTGCATTAAAAGGATGGCGAAAATTATTAGAGGAAGCATTTAAAACCAATCTTGCTGCAAATGCCAAAGTGAAAGCCAATACCCATCGTGGAAATGCTACTATTTACGCCGCTTCTAACCTAACTGATGGAAATCCCGAAACCTATTGGGCGACGGATGATAATATTATGCAAGGCAATATGGTGATAGAATTGGGAAAAATACAAACCGTAAAGTATGTGTTATTGCAAGAGTATATCAAATTGGGACAGCGTGTGCAATCTTTTACCATTGATATTTGGCAAAATAATAATTGGAAAACCGTAGCCGACGAAACGACTATTGGTTACAAACGAATTATAGCCCTTGATTCGGTGCAAACCGACAAAATCCGGGTGCAGATAAAGACAGCGAAAGCAAGTGTGGTGCTGTCAAATATAGCAATTTATTAAAAGCGAACGTTCGACACCCTTTTAATTGATATGCTGAAAACTGATAAAATTTAGGTTGCTATTTCCGCTGTTTTCTTATCTTGTAAGCACTTATTCACTAACTAACCAACACGTATGAAAATCCAATTCCTTTTCCTTTTTGTCATTTTAATGAGCTTGGTAGCTTGCAAACAACAACCGAAAACCGAAGAAGTGGAAGAAACGCCGAAAACCGACACGTTCCGCAGCAAAATCGGTTTGCAATTGTACAGTTTGCGCGACCAATTCAAGGTGAATGTAGATTCTACCCTCGCTTTCATTCAAGCGCAAGGTATCACCGATGTGGAACTCGCTGGTACGTACGGGCTTACAGCAGAAGCCTTTAAAGCGAAACTCGACCAGTACGGACTGAAGCCGACGAGTATGCACTACAGCATGAGTGAGCACCGCGACAGCATGGATAAAATTATCCGGGAAGCAAAAATCTTTGGCGTACAATACGCAGGCACGGCGTGGATTGACCACAAAAGCGATACGATTACCTTGGCGGAAATTCAGGAAGCCGTCAAAGTTTTTAATGACGCGGGTAAGAAGTTGAAAGAGAACGGCTTACAATTTTTCTACCATACGCACGGCTTTGAGTTCGTCCCTTACGAAGGTGGTACGTATTTTGATTATTTGTATGCCAATACTGATTCTACGAATGTAAAGTTTGAAGAAGACGTTTTTTGGGTGACGCACGGCGGACAAGACCCGATTGAATTTTTGAAAAAATATGGCAGTCGCATCGTACTCTTTCACATCAAAGACATGGACAAAAGTGTAAAGGGCAACCTCACTGGCGGCGAAGATGTAAAAATGGACGTAGCTTGGGGAACGGGACAAATTGACATCAAAAGCCTTTTACTGTTAGGAAAAGAAATGGGAATCGAACACTTTTTCCTCGAAGACGAATCGCCGACCGTGATGAATCAGATACCGCAGAGTTTAAAATTTGCAGAAGGGTTTTAGCATTTTTCCAGACCTATAAGGTTTTCGGAAACCTTATAGGTCTATGTCAACGATGCCGTTGTTTAAACCGCAAGGGATTTTCGCCGGTCACTTTTTTGAATGATTTGTTGAAATATGATAGGTTTTCAAAACCACTGGCAAAACAGGCTTCTGTGACATTATAATTTTGCAAAAGCAATTTTTTGGCTTGGTTGATGCGGTAGCGATTCAAAAATTCCGTAAACGTCATTTGGGTCATGCGTTTGAAATAGCGGCAAAAAGCAGCGTTTGACAAGTGGCACAACTCAATCACCTCTTGCATTTCAATCTTTTGCTGATAATGGCTTTCTACAAAATGATAGATTTTTTTCAGTCGCTGTTGCTCGTTCAAATTATAATTTTGCTCAATGGGTTCGATGCCCAATACTTCCACCTCCGTGCTGGTCGCCAACAATTGAAAGATTTCTAGCAATTCTATAAACTGCCGAAAATGGGTTTCGTGAATGAGCTTTCTGATTCGGTTGCCTACGTGGTTTTTGGTTTCGCCATTGAATAGCAGCGCTTTGCTCGCTTGCTGAAAAAGTTGCTGAATATCAGAGAGTTCGGGTATTTTTTGCAGACTTTCGTTTAAAAAATCTTCCTTTAATTGCACTACAATTTTCTCGTAATCCGTGCGGATGCCGTAGTCAAAATTGAGATGTGGGATATTCGGACCGATAAACGCCAGGTCGCTGCCCTCGTAGCGGGAAATGTGCTCGCCAATGTGCCGTGTGCCGTCAGAACCCATGATAAAAATGAGTTCGTACTCCGGATGAAAGTGCCAGTAAAAAGAATCGTTCAACTTCGGATTCACTAAAATACGAAAGGAACTATTCGAATCGGGTTGGATTTTTTCAAATTTTATTTTCACCACTTTTTGTGCTAATTTATACAAAAATACATTTCAACCGTTATTTCAAGTCAATATTGTACAAAAAATTGCAATTTTGGGCGGAGTTTCCGTATAAAATACCGTGTAGTTTTGTATTGTTGAAATTATTTATGGATTCCTTACAATCAGTTGAATATGGAGAATCAAACAATGGCTGCGACTATGATAGCGAATAATGCCCACCAAGACATTCCGGGCAATCCTTCCACTGCCACCACCAGCAAAATCAAATTGAACGATCGCTCTAACGGCGAGCCTTTGCGGGTTTTATCAGAAGCGGATTGGCAATTTTGGATTCATAATGGTTACATCATTGTAAAAAATGCAGTTCCAAAAGAACAAGCCAAACGCACGGCAGATTTCTTATGGGAATTTGAAGAAAAAGACCCGAACGACCCGGAAACTTGGTATGCCCCACCTCGCGCCGAGATGAAAATGAAAGAACTCACCGGCACGGGCATGGTGGAAGTGTATAATCATCAACATTTGTGGAACAACCGCCAAATGCAGCGCGTATATGATGCTTTTGTGGATATTTGGGGAACGGAAAAATTGTGGGTGACGATTGACCGAGCGAATTTAAATTTTCCAATCCGACCCGGATTTGAACACAAAGGCTTTATCCATTGGGATTATGATCCGGAAACCAAACCGCAAAACGTGCAGGGCGTACTGGCATTGGCAGACCAAACCGACGAAAACATGGGTGGCTTCCAATGTATTCCTGAATTGTTTAGAACGTTTGATACTTGGAAGTTGACGCAACCCGAAGACCGCGACCGTTTCAAACCAGACATCAAGGGTTTTGAAGACAAGCTGGTAAAAGTGAAAATGGAAGCCGGTGATTTGTTGATTTTCAATAGTTCGCAGCCGCACGGGATTCGTCCTAATTTGTCGAAAGATAAGGTTAGAATTGCGCAGTACATTTCGATGATGCCCGCCGAGGAGGACAACTCTGCTTTGCGCGAATGGCGCATCAACTCGTGGAAAAACCGCGTCGCCCCCGAAGGGTACGCTTTCCCCGGTGACCCGCGCAACTGGGAACAAACTAAATATGCCACCGCCGAATTGAATGATTTGGGTAGAAAATTGGTGGGTTTGGGTGATTGGTGATTTGCTAATATGCTGATTTTCAAACCACAGAGTCAACGAAGTTTCACAAGTTTTTGAATATAATTACAGCTCCGTGTAACTTTGTCAACTCTGTGGTTAAAAGAGTGTAATAATCATGATGCAAAGTACATTACCACTAAATAACGGTATTCCCATGCCCTTGCTGGGTTTGGGCGTGTACGCGATGCACGGTCAGGAAGCGGAGCGAGCGGTAAGTCAAGCGCTGGAAATTGGCTATCGCCTCATTGATACTGCCGCTATGTACCGAAATGAAGTTGAAATTGGCAATGCGATTCGCAGCGGCGCGATTCCGCGAAAGGAGATTTTTTTGACGACAAAAGTGAGCAACAGCGACCAAGGCTACGACCAAACCTTACACGCTTTTGACGAGAGCAGCCGAAAATTGAATGCGGAATATATTGATTTGTACCTCGTGCACTGGCCCCTGAAAGCCACGCGCCGCGAGACTTGGCAGGCATTGGAACGATTGTACCAAGAAAAACGGGTGCGAGCTATCGGCGTAGCCAATTATTTAATACCTTTTCTCGACGAATTGGCGACGTACGCGGAAATGGTACCGATGGTCAATCAAGTGGAATTCAGTCCCTATTTATTTTTGGAAGACGTATTACAAGTTTGTAAAGAAAGAAAAATTATATTGCAAGCTTATTCACCGTTGGTGCGCAGTAAGAAGATGAGCGACCCAAAACTGGTACAATTGGCTGAAAAATATGACAAAACCCCGGCGCAAATTATCTTGCGATGGGCAATCCAGTTGGGCGTTTCTACCATTCCAAAATCATCGAATCCGCAGCGGTTACGGGAAAATTTCGACATTTGGGATTTTGAAATCAGTGCAGAAGATATCCAATATATAAGTAGCTTTAATGAAAATTTGAGGGTGGTAGATGACCCGATGGAATTGTTATAGGATTTACTAAATCTTGGAGATTTAGCAAATCTCGTTTTGATTTGGGCATAAGATTTTCGAAATTTGGTAAATCATTTAATTTTTTATAATATGAATACAAAATTACATCATCTTTTAATCTTTTTTTGTTTTATCACGGCTACTTTGTCTTGCAATCGGGCAGTAAATTCAAGTAAAATGTCAGACAACGGAAAACTACTGCGGCACGTCGTTATTTTCAAATTCAAAGACACTTCTTCTGCCACGGACGTGCAAAAAGTGGCGGATACCTTTGCCGATTTAAAGAAACAAATACCACAAATCGTTGATTTTGAATGGGGTATCAACAACAGCAAAGAAAATTTAGACCAAGGGTTTACCCACTGTTTTGTGTTGACGTTTAAGTCCGAACAAGATGCTGCTGTCTATCAGGAAAATCCGGCACACCGCAATTTTCAAAAAGTGTTGGGTCCGCACTTGGAAAAAGTATTCGTGGTAGATTATTGGACGAAATAATGTGTTGATGTGTTCTTGTGTTCATGTGCACGTTTGTGCGAACACTTGAACACACGAACACAATCTTGATTACCTTGCATTAAATAAGCACACCTTCAAAATTACCTAAAACTTTATTCATGGCTCAACTTTATACTTCTCAAACAACAGCAAAAACGACTGCTTTCAAGCAGAACTATCTGATTCCCTTCGCTTTAGTCACCAGTTTGTTCTTCCTCTGGGGCTTTGCAATTAGTATGTTGGATGTGTTGAATAAACATTTTCAACAAGTGCTGGGCATCAGCAAAGCGGAGTCAGCGTGGGTGCAAGTGTGTACGTTTGGCGCGTATTTTTTGATGGCACTGCCGGCGGGCTATTTTATGAAGCGATGGGGCTACAAACGTGGTATTTTGGTGGGACTGTTGCTGTACGCAGGCGGCGCATTTTTGGTGTATCCGGCAACTGAGGCACAGTCGTGGACGTTTTTTCTAATCGCATTGTTCATTTTAGCTTGTGGATTGGCATTTTTAGAAACGGCGGCAAATCCTTATGCTACCGTGCTCGGTGCGAAAGAAACCGCCGAACAACGCTTGAATCTGGCGCAATCTTTCAACGGTTTGGGTGTGATTACCGGACCTTTAGTCGGCGGATTATTGGTTTTTGCAGTGACGGAGAATTCGGTGAAAGCTGGTTTTGAATCCGTGCAATTGCCTTACCTGATTGTCGGAACGATTGTTTTGCTGGTAGCGGTTTTTTTCTTTTTCACGCCGATGCCCGAAATTGAGGAAGAAACATCCGAAATCGTAGGTACGGTCACGCCCACGAAACCCTTGTTTCAAAACAGACATTTCGTATTTGCAGTGCTGGCACAATTCCTTAACGTCGGCGCGCAGGGCTGCATTTGGGGATTTTTTATCAATTATGCGACAGAGACTTTGAATATCAGTAACCAAAATGCGTCTTATTTATTGAGCATCAGCATGGTCATTTTCATGGTAGGGCGTTTTGCCAGCACGTTCCTCATGCGCTACATTCAGCCCAATGTTTTGTTAGGTATTTACGGTCTTGCGATGGTGGGCTTGCTGCTGCTGGTGTCGTTTAATGTGTTGGGAGAAGCGTCTATCTACGCGCTCGTGGCGTTTTTCTTTTTCCAAAGCCTTACCTTCCCGACTATTTTTGCGCTGGGTTTGAAAGATTTGGGTAAATATACCAAACAAGCATCGTCGTACATCATCATGGGCATCGTGGGCGGCGCGGTGTTCCCGCCGATCATGGGCGCGATTGCTGATAGCAGTAGCACGGCGTTTTCGTTTATTTTACCGACACTGATGTTTGTAATGATTGCGTGGTATGGATTTCGGGGGTCGCAATTGCGGTAGAAAAAACGGATTACTTACTTAATTTATATAAAATTTTTAATTTTTAGTGAAATCCGTTTATGTCAAGCACCCGATCGTCCCCACCCGACGCTCCTCCAGTAAATAGGCAAGACCTCGTCTTTGGTAGGTGCGCCACAACGTTTGACTTTTACGCTTTGTTGCCGTTCCAGTGATTGGAGTTCCATTTCGCTTTCTTGGATTGCTTGGTTATAGCTTATTCGTTTCATCCCTGAATATACGCACTTTTTAAATCGTTTTAGTATTATTCCTCCTTTCAAAATAAATAAGGAACTTGTTTAAAATTGATTGAAAATGTTAATATGTTCCTTTAATTGGCTTCTACGTTCTCATATTTCAAAAGATTCAAAGGAGTATTCTTGAATAATGGGACATAGAGTCGAAATATTAAATTCATATTAAATAAAATCGTTAATTTTAAACAACTTCATTATTTAAATTCAAATCTAATGTCTATCGTCTAAAATCTAACGTCTCTCAATCCATGAGCAAAAAGCAAAAAAAGGATACCGAAAATGGCTTGGTCTTCTCTACCGACCCGAACTTTACTTTCAATATTTTTGGAGAAGAATCAGAACAAGAAACAACAGAAATTCCACCCGATAAGCAGCAAATCAGGGTTTGGATAGACCGCAAACAACGTGGTGGCAAAGAAGTGACGCTCATTCAGGGCTTCTCCGGTTCGGAAGAAAACTTGAAAGAATTAGCTAAAACACTGAAAACCAAACTCGGTGTAGGCGGTGCTGCCAAAGACGGCGAAATCATCGTCCAAGGCGACCATCGGGAAAAAGTGGTACAAATGCTACTACAGGCGGGGTATTCAAAAACGAAAAAAGCGGGCGGCTAAACATTGACCATTCCATGATTTAGCATTTGCCTTGCTTTCTTATTGAGTTTTTTGAATGTAATAAGAGTAGTAAATGATTAATAATAAATGGAAAATATTTATATCTCCTTATTCCGTCGCCAAGCGTGTACTAGCATCGTGACACGGTCATAATTCAATATTCCCTCTTCAATGCCTTGTGATTTTAAATACGTATCATAAAAAATATAGCGCAGTCGCGGCAGAATATCAGGATAATCCAGTAAATTTTGATTAATCGCATCCAAATCCTTTTGAATACCAATGGGTAAAGATTCGCGGAAAGCAGGATACTGTTCTGGCTCGTAGCGCCTGAAATCAGCGGCGAGTTCCCGCCAATAGCCCAAGTGACCGGCATACGCAATAATCGGATTATCCGAATTGGCGCAAGCCAGATAGCCCCAAAATGTGCAAGTACCCTCATCGCCAAAACCGTAGCCGTGCGCCAGTTCATGCGCCATCACATACGGGATTTGCAAGGCGTGTAATCCCCCATCTACGTGCCCTTCGCCCGTCCACGGAAAATAGAGCCCGGCAGAACTGAAGCGCAGAAAAATGCCTTTTGGGTACAAATTAAATGCTCGAACTCTGCCAACCGTTGGAAAATGATATTGTTGTAGCTTGATTTTCAGGTTTTTACGCAGTTGAAATTCCAAATTTTCGGGTAGCAAATCCGCAGAAATATCCAAGTCGCCACTTCCATCAATGTCCGCACGCAACTGAATAATATATTCGGTTTCTATTTTTAATTCTTCTTTGAGCTGTTCGAGCGTAAGCGGTTTTGGTTCCAATCCTAATTGCTGCTCCACAGGTACCCGTCCATAATTAAAGCCCCATAAAATCAGAAAAAAGAAAATTGCGCCGCCAAAAAATGCTAAAATGCCAGCCACGCCAGTCACCAAACGAGTCCGAAAAGTCATGTGCGTACGTACCCATTTCCACCCATTACGAAAAACAGCAATGATTAACCCTGTGAAGAACAAATAGATAAGCGGTAAAGGAAACCATGCCAACAGATAATCAATCAGCCAGCGAATCGCCAAGAAAATGCCTCGACTGTATAATTTTTCAATAAGGATGGGTTGTAACCCAAGTAGCCAACGCAGCAGGATAGAACCGATGCCTAATGCAATCCACCAAATTTGTCGTCTTTTCATGTCTTTTTTTGCCTATTAGCGTCTCCTTGAAACGTATCGTTAGGAGCGAACGCCGCCCATTCAACTTTTAATTTCCCCAGTTGTTACTTTATTATACAAAGTCCAAACGTGGACAAGGGCAGTAAACAAAGTTGCTACACTTGCAACTCTTATTCGCCTTTACTTGTTTCGAGTGTAAATTTAATTATCAAAACCTAAAATTTTGTAGCGATGGCATATCAAATCACTGATTCGAATTTTCAAGAATCGGTTTTGGACCGAGATGGTCTTACTGTGGTTGATTTTTGGGCAGAATGGTGCGGTCCTTGCCGTGCAATCGGTCCGATTATCGAACAATTATCGTCAGAATATGACGGAAAAGTATTAGTCGGAAAAGTAGACGTGGACAATAACCCGGAAGTAGCGATGAAGTATGGTATCCGCAGCATTCCTACTATTCTGTTTTTAAAAAACGGCGAAGTTGTGGATAAGCAAGTGGGTTCTACAACGAAGCAAGTATTGGAACAGAAAATTGCAGCAAATATTTAATTAGACGTTAGATTATAGACCATAGACGTTAGACTACAGATTCTCTTCTCAACAAGAGTCTAAAGTCTAATGTCTATTATCTTAATATTAGAATTTGCGGTAAAAAAGATATAATTTAAAGCCCTTATTTCGGTTCGTTTCGGAGTAAGGGTTTCTTTATAATTTGAACGTTAGGAAGTTTGGTGGTTTGGAAGTTAGCGCGTCATAAACTTTCAAACCTCTAAACTTCCAAATTCTGAACTAAAAATTATGAGTTATTTACTAGATAGTACAGAAATTAAAAACTTTGGCAACCTCGAATTGCTCGCCCAGCAAGTGGTGGAAGGGTTTATAATTGGTTTGCACAAAAGTCCTTTTCACGGTTTTTCGGTAGAATTTGCGGAGCATCGCTTGTACAATCAAGGTGAATCCACTCGAAATATTGACTGGAAAGTGTACGCCCGTACCAACCGAATGTACAGCAAGCGATTTGAAGAAGAGACGAATCTGCGCTGCCAAATTGTGATAGATGCCTCGTCTTCCATGTATTTTCCGCAGGAGGACCCCAAAAAGGGCAATTATATCAATAAACTTCGTTTTTCAGCTTTGGCGGCAGCAGCGTTGATGAACTTGTTGCAAAAGCAGCGCGATGCGTATGGTTTGAGCATTTTTGACGATGCTGTAAAAATTCATACCCGAACAAAAACGAATACATCTCACTATCGCCTGATGCTCACGTATTTAGACCAATTGATTGAAAATCCGCAGGAAAATAAAAGCACATCGGCAGCGCAAGCCTTGCATCAGATTGCTGATAGCATTCACAAACGCTCGATGGTCGTTATTTTCAGTGATATGTTTGAACAGGCGGAAGACGCGGAACATCTTTTTTCGGCATTGCAACATTTGAAGCATAATAAGCACGAGGTAGTCCTTTTTCACGTCACGGACAAATCGAAGGAATTGGATTTTGAATTTGAAAATCGTCCCTACATTTTTATTGATATGGAAAGTGGCGAACGCCTACGCTTGCAGCCCAATCAGGTAAAAGAACAATATCTGACGCAAATGGGAAAATTTGTAGACGAGCTGAAAGTCAAGTGTTTACAATATCAAATTGATTTTATAGAAGCGGATATCAATAAAGGATTCCGCCCGATTTTGCAATCGTATTTGGTAAAACGCAGCAAAATGGGTGTTTAAAAAAGTTCAAAGTTTGGAAGTTCGGTAGTTTATTACACGCTAACTCCCAAACCTCCAAACTCACTAATTTTTAAATTTATTTAATGATAAAACTTTCCGAGATTTCGACCGACGCGCCGCAGGATTTACAAAAAGAAGCTGCGAAAGCGCAAACCTCAGAATGGGTAAGACGTATCGGCGAATTGCAGACCATATTATACGCACAGAAAAAATACAGTGTATTGGTCGTATTGCAAGGCATGGACGGCAGCGGCAAAGACAGTGCGGTGAAAAACGTCTTTGCAGATTGTAATCCAGTTGGTTTAAATGTAGTGCCATTCAAAAAACCGACGGATGCAGAATTTGCGCATGATTTCCTTTGGCGCATCCATCCGCACGCACCAGCAAAAGGAATGATTAATCTGTTTATTCGATCGCATTATGAGGATATTTTGATTCAACGAGTTCACAAATGGATTGATGAGGAACGTGTAACGAAGCGGATCAACGCGATAAATTCATTTGAAGAATTATTGGCATTTGATAACAATACGACTGTACTGAAGTTCTACTTGCATATTTCCAAAGAACAACAAGAAAAGGAACTCCGACAACGCCTCACCGAGCCGGACAAATACTGGAAACACAATGCCGCCGACTGGAAAGAGCGCGAAAGTTGGGATGAATATATGCGTTGTTACGAAGATGTCATCAATCGCTGTATCATTCCGTGGACGGTCACGCCCGTTGACCAGCGCTGGTATCGGGATTATGTAATTGCGAAAACGGTCATGGATGCACTGGAGAAATTGAATTTGCAATATCCGGCTTTGAGCGAGTAAGGCACGAAGGATGAGCGAACAAGAACACATTAACTCTTGAACACGTCAAAGTGAACACAACAAAAGTACGCATAGACAAATGGCTCTGGAGCGTCCGGATTTACAAAAGTAGGACGATTGCCACGGATGCCTGCAAGGGCGGAAGAGTGAAAATAAATGCCGCGAATGTGAAGCCCTCGTCGCTGGTGCAAAAAGAGGATGTTTTAACCATTCGTAAAAATGGATTTGATTTTCAGTTTAAAGTGTTGGAATTAATTGAAAAGCGCGTGGCTGCGCCCATTGCACAAACTTGTTATGAAAACGTCACGCCGCAGGAAGAATTAAATAAATACGCCGAATGGTTCTCCGCCGGAAAAGCTACTGCCGAGAAGCGCGACCGAGGCACGGGACGACCCACTAAAAAAGACCGTCGAGAAATAGACGATTATAAAGAAGGCTGGTTTGATTTTGAGGAGTGGGATGACTGAGTTTTTTTCTCCCGCAGATTTTTCACTCAAAGTCGCAAAGACGCAAAGTTTTTCTCGCGTCACTTGGTCACTTTTTCTCTTGGTCACTTTCTAAATCTACCCGCCAGCACCAATTCCTTCATTCTATTTGTATAATCATAAAAACCCTCGCCAGACTTTACACCTAATTTTCCAGCCATCACCATATTTACCAAAAGTGGACACGGCGCATATTTTGGATTTCCAAAACCTTCGTGTAAAACATTTAAAATAGACAAACATACATCCAAACCGATAAAATCCGCCAATTGGAGCGGTCCCATTGGGTGTGCCATGCCGAGTTTCATTACCGTATCAATTTCTTCTACGCCTGCTACATTTTCATATAATGAATAAATGGCTTCATTAATCATCGGCATCAAAATACGATTTGCAATAAAACCCGGATAATCATTTACTTCTACTGGTATTTTATTTAGTTGTTTGGATAGTTCAAAAATTGTCTGCGTCACTTCGTCTGTAGTGGAATAACCGCGAATCACTTCTACCAATTTCATCACCGGCACTGGATTCATAAAGTGCATCCCGATGACTTGCGCCGGTCGCTTGGTCACTGCCGCAATTTTGGTAATAGAAATCGAAGAGGTGTTACTGGCAAGAATCGCTTCCCTAGGCGCGTTGGCATCTAATTGTCGAAAGATATCGAGTTTGAGATTTACATTTTCAGTAGCGGCTTCTACGACGAGTTCGGCATCTTTTACACCTTCTGCAATACTGGAAAATGTAGTAATATTGGCGAGCGTGGCATCTTTTTCGGCGGCAGTAATAGTTTCTTTTTTTACCATTCGATCCAGATTATTTCCGATAGTGCCCAACGCAAACGTGAGTGCTTCTTGCGAAACGTCTACCAGCGAGACCCTGAAACCATTCATCGCAAAAACGTGCGCGATGCCATTGCCCATTGTGCCAGCGCCGATGACAGCTATATTTTTCATAATGATTTTATTTTATTGCTACCGACAAAGAAGTGAAGGCGAAACTAACAAAAAAAGCAGATACGAAACCGTACCTGCTTTTTCGAGCTAATTATATTTAGCAATTACTTATTAAAATAAGGCTTGTCATTTTTGCCGCCACCTTGTACGGTTTCCAAGCGCTTTTTGAATTCTGCGGAAGTCGTCAAATCATCCTTTTTTACATAGATTTCTTTCAATGCAATCAAGGTATTGACATCATTGGGATCCATTTTTTCTGCTTTCTGAAAATATGGCAATGCCAAGTCAAATTGGTCGAAAATTTCTTTGCGTTTTGCATCATATTTCTTGATACCCTCTTTGGAAATATCGTCCGACAACGCATTTAAATCTTTGGTCATCGTAGCGGCTCTGTTGTAATACAAAGCACCCAAGCTATACAACGCATCGAAATTGCTCGCATCTTTCTGCAATGCTCCTTCAAAAAAGCTTTTCGATTTTGCAAGATACTCACCGGACTTATCTTTGTTTCCTGCTTCCAACTCGCGCTGGCTCAAGTTGTCATATACGCTACCGGCGGTAGTATAAAGGGAAATATTATCTGGTTCTTGTTGAATAGCAGATTCCAACTTAGTCACCAGCACATCCAATTTATTCAAGCGCAAATAGTGGTTGATATCCGCAAAAAGCAGGGACACATCATCTGGGAATTTATTTCTACCCGTTTCCAAATACGCGTAAGCTTGGTCGGGAGTTGATTCGGCGGATGAAATTTCATACATTGCTTCATAAATGGCTGGCTTGTCGTATTTAATATCGTATAATTTTTGAAAATGCGTCTTAGCCTCTGCTGTTTTTTTAGCATTCAAAGCAGACAAACCGGCGATGTACAGTTGGTTATTGATATCTTCTTCTGTCTTTAGAAGCGTTTCTTCCCCGTTTGCTTTGAGGATTTCATTCGCCAGCATTACTTCTTTGAAATCTTCGTAAGCCAAGTCAAATTTCTGTGCCTCATAAGCCGTAAAGCCCAAATTATTCAAGTTTCCTTGTGCAATTTGAAGTCCTTTGAGCGCGTCTTTTTTCTCAAATTTCTTTTGACCTAACTCAAAAGCTTTGCGAAAAGCCTGACTTGCCATATACGCAGGGTCGCCGTCTACTTTGGGCAACTGGTCAGCATTGCCAATACCCAATTGCTTGATGGTGACCACCTGTGTAGCTATTTCGTTGTAAATTTCTCCTTTCTTAATCCATGCTTCAGCAGATGCTTGCAAGTCCGGTGCGTTCATAGCCGCGTCAATAGCGTCTTTTGCTTCCTGTAGCTTGCTTTTGTTATTGGTAGGATCCAGGCTATAAGCACTGAATGCCTTTTTAGCGTTGCCCAGGTCCTTCTTGCCGTCTTGAGCAAATGTGGTCACAAGTGCAAACACCATGACGAAGAGGACAAAAAATAGTTTTTTCATAATTCAGTTTTAAGTTTTATAAGTGAAAGAGCGATTGTTTGCTGTTAATACAAATGTTAGACGCAAAAATGTCTTTTAAAATCGTTAATGTTGCTACAAAAGACGTTAATTTTTGCTAAATTTAACGTATTTACTCGCCTGAAGTTTGCTCTTCACTGTTTCCATTGCCATTTTCACCTGCATCTGCCGGCACGACCGCTACATCCGCAATCGAATCATCCTCATCCAACCGAATCACTCGAACGCCTTGCGTGGCGCGTCCCATCACCCGCATTTCACTCACTGCCATGCGTATCGTAATTCCAGAGCGGTTCATGATCATCAAATCATCTTCATCTCGCACCGCTTTGATGGCGATTACAGCGCCAGTCTTGTCGGTCACTTGCATGGTTTTTACACCTTTGCCACCGCGATTCGTTAAGCGATAGTCTTCAAAGTCAGAACGTTTTCCGTTGCCTTTTTCCGAAACGACTAAGATACTTTGCGTTTTATCATTCGCATCAATACAGACCATCCCTACTACGGCATCTTTTTTACCTTGCAAAGTGGCACCTCGAACGCCCGTAGCCGTACGCCCCATCGAACGCACTTTTGTTTCATTAAAACGAATCGCATTTCCACCACGCGTAGCGATGAAAACTTCGTAACTGCCGTTCGTCAAACGCGCTTCCAATAATTGATCATCTTCGCCAATCGTAATCGCATTGATACCACCCATGCGCGGACGCGAAAAAGCTTCTACCGGCGTTTTTTTGATAATGCCCTGTTTAGTACAGAATAAGATATAATGATTTTCTAAAAATTCTACATTTGTCAGGTCTTCAATGATGATATACGCCTTGACTTTATCTTCTTTTGGAATAGACAAAATATTCTGAATCACGCGCCCACCAGCCGTTTTTGTTGCTTCTGGAATTTCATACACGCGCAGCCAATAACAACGTCCTTGTTCGGTGAAGAGCAATAAATAGTTATGATTCGTAGCTGTAAAAAGTTGTTCTACAAAATCCTCATCTTTCGTGCGAGCACCGCGAGAGCCACGTCCACCACGACTTTGCGCTCGATAGTCCACGAGTGGCGTTCGTTTGATGTAACCCAAGTGAGAAATGGTAATCATAACTTGCTCATCCTCAATCAAATCTACGAGATTAATTTCACCATCACCAGCGTAATTAATTTCGGTGCGACGCGCATCACCAAAACGGGCTTTAATGTCCGTCAATTCTTGCTTGATAATGTCTCGCTGCAGCTGTTCATTTTCCAAAATAGCCCGTAAATCATCAATCACGCCTTGAATTTCTTCGTATTCTGCTCGAATTTTATCGCGTTCCAAACCAGTCAAACGTTGCAAACGCATTTCCAGAATTGCCTTTGCCTGCGACTCGGAAAGTACATTGCCATCTTGCACTTCATAATTTGGAGTACCTTCTACCTGTGCATTCTCGATAAGCGGACCAAATTTTTTCCAAAATGCTTCTTTATCATCAATAAAATCGCCGCGCATTAAGCCTTCACGGGCTTCGTCCGGCGTCTGAGATTTTCGGATCAATTCAATAACAGCATCCAAATAATCCAATGCAATCAACAATCCGATAAGAATGTGCGCTCGTTCCAATGCTTTTCGCAAATCAAATTTCGTGCGCCGCACAATAACGACCAATCGAAACGTAATAAATTCTTCGATTAAATCTTTGAGGTTCAAGGTCATCGGACGACCATGCACCAGTGCTACATTATTTACACCATAAAAAGACTGCAAGGGCGTGTGCTTGTACAATTGGCTTAAGACCACATTTGGAACTGCATCGCGTTTTAATTCTATCACAATGCGCAATCCATCTCGATCCGATTCATCTCGAATATCGCTGATGCCTTCAATCTTCTTCTCTCCCATCAACTCCGCAATTCGAGCTACCAGCGACGCTTTATTAACTTGATATGGAATTTCTGTGATAACTATAACACTTTGTCTTCCATCCTCTTGCACCTCTGCTTTGCCGCGTACCACTACCCTGCCCCGACCCGTTTCTAACGCGGTTCGCACCCCTTCATAGCCATGTATAATGCCGCCGGTAGGAAAATCGGGTCCTTTTATAAATTGCATTAATTCCGAAATCGTAATTTCAGGATTATCAACCGTAGCAATCACGCCATCCACGACTTCTGAGAGATTGTGCGGCAGCATATTTGTAGCCATGCCCACCGCAATACCGGAAGCACCATTGATAAGTAGGTTGGGAATTTTTGACGGCAGCACGCTCGGCTCTTCCAGTGAGTCATCAAAATTTAAAGTAAAATCAACGGTATCTTTTTCAATATCCGCCAGCATTTCCTCCGCCATACGGGTGAAACGGGCTTCTGTGTAACGCATCGCAGCTGGGCTGTCGCCATCCATCGAGCCAAAGTTCCCCTGCCCATCCACTAATGGATACCGCAAAGACCAGTCCTGCGCCATGCGCACCATTGCATCATACACAGAAGTATCGCCGTGCGGGTGATACTTACCCAACACTTCGCCTACAATACGCGCTGATTTTTTATGTGGTTTGTTGTACCCAACGCCCAACTCATTCATACCAAACAATACGCGCCGATGCACCGGCTTCAACCCGTCTCGCACATCGGGCAACGCCCGCGACACAATGACCGACATTGAGTAGTCAATGTACGCGGTCTTCATCTCGTCCTCAATATTGATGGGGATTATTCGCTGATTATTAGTCATTTATATAATTTAGATTAGATGCCAGATTAAGAGATGCCAGATGCCAGACTCAGCAAGATGTACAGATAACAATATAACGAATAGCAATTATTAGCACATCGGCAAATCAGCAAATTGACACATTAAAAACTGCTTTTTTCAAAAGTGTACAAAGATACAAAATTTGCTTGGTTTTACCTAAAGCGAGCGGGGAATATTTGCGGGAAGAAATGTAGGAGATGTATGTTTTTTAAAGCATTCAATGGCGTGCAATGCAGGCAAAATGAACAGCAGAAAGTCAATCTGGATTTGAACTATTACTAACGACAGGTGCAAAATCTAAAATTCCCTCCATCACCAGATGTCTATTAATCAAATCTACTACATTGAGCTTCAACTCATCTAAATTATAAGATTGATCCGATTTTTTGTAATTCTCTATCAAAAAATCAACAAGTTCATTTCCATTGGTAGGTTCAGTAAAAGCATATAGCAATACATTCCAACCACTTAATACTTCTTCTTTTATCTCATTATCATCATCCAAATAGCAAAGTATAAAGTGGTTATCTTCTGATTTATGGAAAAAGGAGTTATCTCTAAAATGATCCGTCTTGATATCTTCCATCTGCATATACCAACTACATTCAATCACAACTGCGTTGGAGAGAATAAAATTTGTATCTAATATTTTATCAATATCGGCAAAATCTAAGAAGGAATATATTTGATTGATCTTGAGTACATCTCTTTTCAAAGCCTTTTGAAAGAGTTCCTCTTTCTTTTTTTCTAAATCAAAGGTTTCAATAAGGGCATTTTGAATAAGCGTATTTTGACCTTGCAACTGAGCTATTTGCTCAATTTGATTTGCCAATTCATCAAAACTATTATATTGGAAATCAGCATTCAAGAATTTCAATAACGAAATAGTTCTGCAATAACTATTACTACTATTTTCTTCTTTCACTGTTTGATAAAACGTAGTTTTATTTGCATTATTTACCGGTTCTTTTTTTAGAGAAGCAAAATACGAATTGATCTTTTCATAATAACTTGGAAATTCATACCTCAATCTTCGCTCCACTTGCTGGCCGGCAAATTTGTCTTTTTTGGCGCGACCTAACAAATGAATGTAAGTCGCTAATTTAGGAACCATGTGAAAACAAGTTACTTTTGTAAATTCTTCATCCATGACAGGAAATAAGCAACTTATATTTTTTTGACTTTGAGATGCCATACAAAAAAAGAGTACTTCCTCAAAAATTACATTCAAGTAATCTCGTGGAAAAAAAGGAATTTTATCTGTGTTGGAGTGAATAAAATCAAAAGCTCTTTTTGTGTACTCCTTAAAAAAAGCAATATCAACTCCCCCTATAACACCTGCGTTGATTGAAAATAAATTAGTTTGCTTTTTCCATTGTTCAACTATAGCATCTGGTACTTCATTAAGTTCTTCAAGTAAAAATTTTTTGACCTTTTCATAATTGTGATGCGTAGTAAAATCGTACTTATTTTGAACTATGATGTCTTGTTTTTCTGAAAACAAATTAAATTTATTCCATATATACACATCACCATCAACGTGAATAAATGGCTTGTCTTGTAAGCTATAAGTATATAACTTCCCAACAGCCCATAATCTGGAATCGTATTTTTCTAAATCATTTAAATCTAATCGCACATCTGTATAAAGAAGCTCCAACCTGTCTATTAACAGTTCTTTACCTAAGTCGTCCGTGAATAGTATTACATTCTTATAATATTTCCTTAGTGTAAGGCAACTTAGTGCCCAACTCATATAATTGTATCTCTCATGAATCCATCCTCCTCCGAATCTATTGTCTTCCTGTGGATAGGCCGAATCGAAAGATGGTTTTGACCAGTAGCTTTGTACAATTGTGTACATACCACAAATTTTACTACTAATTGAAAATTTCTCGTAGCTTTTCCAATAAATTTTCTCCACGCAAGTCTTTGGCTATTAACACTCCATCTCCGTTCACTAGAAAGTTGGTTGGTATAGCTTTTACACCATATTTAGGAGCCACTATGCTTTCACCATCTTTTAAATCCAATACATTGTTCCACATCAATTTGTCTTCTTTAATTGCTCTCTTCCAATTGTCAATATTTTTGTCTATAGAAACACTTATTATGTCAAAATTCAAAGGTTCGTACTGTTTGTACATCTCTATTAAAAAAGGATGCTCTGCTCTACACGGTTCACACCAGCTTGCCCAAAAATCAATTAACACATACTTTCCTTTGTAATCTTCCAAACTAACTGAATCACCAAACATATCTTGAAGCGAAAAAGAAGCAGTCTTTTTTCCAACAGTGGTCACGGCACCTAGTTCATATAATTCATATCGTAGCATTTTTGCATAAGAGTGCTGTTTTAATCTGCTACTTAGGCTTTCGAAAATCTCCATTCGTTCTTTTTTAGCGTAACTATCTTCTAAACCCGGGAAAAGAAACAGACTAACGTAGGCATCTGGATGTTTTACAATAAAATCTTTTGATGCAATGCGCATTTGTTTATAATAAAATTGATTTTGCTCGTTGTACATTCTACTGCGAATAGTGTCTTCTCGTTCCTCCATTATAGAAGAACTATCTGCTGCCGCATTTAGTAATTCTATCCAAGGATTTACTAATTTTCCATACTCTTTTTCAAGTTCAACTTCTTCTGAACCCTCTATATTAACTTGCCAAATTGAATCTGCATTTCCCACAATTTTGTACTGCTTATTTTCTAAAATAAATGGTAGATAACCATCTTTATTTTGCACTGAAATAGAGTAGTAAGTTGGCTCTTCTACAAAACCCTTCATCTTAAAACTTTTATCGCGTATCAAAAACGAATCGAGCAATGCATCTTTCTCACTTGAAATCATACCGCCAACTCCTTTGAGAAGATATACTTTCAAATTCGTTGCATTATCTAATTTCCCCCCTATTGAGAATCCTATTGGTTGTGCTTGAATGATATTTGTGAAAGTAAAAATTAGAAATATGACGTTCTTATTCATTTTACACTTATTTAAATCGTAAAAATAGTAGAAGCTATTCTGATTTTTAGAAATCTAAAAATCAGAATAACTGATATATATTAATTCATTAAGCATATACTCTAGGGCAAGCTGTAAAGTAAAGACCATCACAAGCAACACCACCATTGCAGCAACTTGTTTGATCAAAGCCTGAACAATAACCCAATCTACTATAGCAACTAACTGAGGAACCATTCTTACAGTTTGCTCTAGCCCTACAAGGAACACGACCACCACCAGATTCTCCATATCCTCCCTTGATTGTTTTTAATGAATCTTTATTTAGGATATAGGAATTGAACCTAATTAATACATTTTTCATAAATTTGAATATTAAAAGTGAAGAAAATAACTTTTAGTTATATTTAATAATTTTTAGCTCTGTAAGCGTATAAGCTCAAACATTGTAATTATTAAAGTTTAGGTTTGGGTGTAGGACAACATACCTTGTGTTCTGTTCCAAGACCTGGTCCTGTCCAATAGGTCATGCAATCACCACTTGACGCGCATTGTCGTCCTGTTCTTTCAATAGTCTTCCCAGGGCAATAAAGGTAACAAGTTGCTCTACCTCCTCCAGATTCTCCATACCCTCCCAAAATCTGTTTTAAGCCTTTGGCAGAAATCAAGTAAGCTTCAAATTTCAATAAGTTCTTTTTCATTGTTTTTAATTTAAGTTATTAAAAGTGTTATACAATCAAAGTTTCCTTTTTTTAGAAATAGACAAAATAGTTACTATGTCTTCGATTTCATACAGACTTGGTTTTTGATAAGTATTGATATAAAGGGTTGGGGTAGCATAAATAAATGCTTTTTCACACCATGTTTCGTGCATTTCTAATATTCTTGGTTCAATGTCTGACAATATATAAGGTGGATAGTTTTTTGCCCATTCCTCATACGTCAAATTATCATGTGCAAACCAATGGTGCATCATTCTTTGTACCTGCAAATCATTTAAATATGCAAATACAAAATATCGAGCAATCTTGTGTGCTGTTGTATTATCGTCATTGCCCACAGCAAAAATGATTTGAACTTTAAGGTCAGGATTGTTTTCAAGTAAAACCTCTAGTAATTGATGTGCTTCTCGGCAAGGACTGCATGTTGGAATTGTTACCACCGTAATAGCATTTGCAGCATTGGGATTTCCCAAAACAATAGTATTGAAATTATCTATCACGGGCGGCATTACAGGCTGTTTAAGCAATATTGCTTGAAAAACGTCTGGGTCTTTTTTAAATCTACTCAATTGTGTTTTTAATTGTTTTGCTTGCAGAGCTTTATTCGCTAAGGGCTTGATTATCATCCATGATAATAAAGGCACAGTATAACCGACCGAAATAGGATATAAGTTTAAAAATTGAACACTGACATTATTCCAAAAAGGAAATAAAAAAATGAATTCAATCCAAAAAAGAATTAGAATGCTTAAACAGAGGGTACAAACTTTCTTTACTACAAAAACCTGGTAATAAAGAGAGTAAAATGTAAATGGTATGGTAAATATGTTTATGATTGCGAAGATACTCAACATTTGAGTTATAGAATTGCTTAGTAATACGGCAAGTAATCCTCCTGAAAAATAAATAAACCCCAACTCAGACCAACTCAACCATCCCCATAATTTAGAAGCAGCAGAATTTAAAATAGTATTACAGTCAGTCTGATTTCCAAATCCGCACATCTTTGCAATGAATGGATTGTTCTTGTCAAAAAGTTGTATCAATAATGCGCTACAAATAATCGTTCCTGTAATCTTACTAAAAAGTAATATCCACCAATTATATAATGCACTATTAACATTAAGAATGACTCCTCCTAAAATAACAATAATTGCAACAACTAAGAGTACCGGAAATCGCAAATTAATGAGTAACTCTGATATACGGTTTTTAGCATAATTTTCATCTCCGGCTTGCTCAGTTGGCTCAGCCAACATTACCACGCCCGACCAAATGTATAAAAATTCTTTTTTAGTTTGTGTCATCCATTCCATTTTCAGATTCAACCAAGTAATGGTATCATTATCCATTTTTTTAACAATAGAGAATGCCTCTACTCCTTCTTCATTCACATGAATTAAGAAAGGAAGCGGTAGCTCATGTAAATTTTCAAAAGGAATTTTCAACGACGCGTTTTCAACTTTCAAATGAGCCAATGTTTCTTTTACAGATAAAAGACTTGGATAATCAGGATGATTCTCCATTATTTCTTGGAGATAAGATTTTGTTACTTTTACTTTCAATAAAGTAAGTAGTGTGTGCAACACTTCTGTTACGTTATTATATTTGGAGTAAAAAAATAACATCTAATATTTTTTTTGTTGATTTTTCAAGAACAGTTGCAAGTTACTCCCCCTCAGTGCCATAATTTGGCACTGTGGAAAAAAAGTTAGAAAAACTTTTCCCACCTCTTATTTTCAGGGCAGTTTCTTCGCCGATTTGCACTTCTATCCATATTTTTACTGTATCGGTGTACTGGTAGCAGCGTTCTTTTTTGCAGTATTCGATGGGCAGTCCCATATCGCGTAGTGCTTGCACGAGGCGGTGTAAGTGTCGCTTCGACATTCCGATGCGTTTAGCCAACTGTATCGGTGTGCCGGTGGCTTTCAGGCGAATGAGTTGGTTATTCTCTTATGCTGTCTTTTGCGGCTCTCGCCTCACCAACTCCTGCATCCCATAATATTCAATGGCTTGCTGCTTGAGCGGGTTGGTACTCCACTCCTCCCACTCGCCTGTGTAGGGATCGTATCCACATTTGAGAGGCTTGCTGTAAAGGTTATGCGGGTCTTCTAAATAAGCGCGACAATCTGTGCAAGAGTAGCGATACTCACAAAATTTACAAGTTTCAATTTGGTCTTTGTTGATGCTCCAATAAGAAGTAAGGATTTGAGGTTTTGATACAACTATGTCATATAGAGACATATTGTAAACATTGCCTAAAACTTCTTTCATAGAAGGGCAGATTTTAATGTTCCCTTTTTTATCGACTGATATTTTCTTAAAAAGACAACTGTTGTAATTTTTTGATATTGTATGTGATACAATATTTATTGAGAATAAATCTTGGTTTATAATACCACAACAGATTTCAGATGTTAAGTTATACGCTACGTATAAAATATTTGGATACAATTCAGTCGTTTTTTCAATAATATGTACCGGAGTACTGTGAATAATTATTTTATCCACATGGGGATAATCTTCAATCATTTCATTAATTATATTGGGTGTATAGGATGGCGTATATTTTGTAATTATTTTAATCGACAACAATCTTGTATCTAAGGAAATATCCAATATTGATTTTAGTACTTCCAATTTTACATAATCAAAAAACCTAATTTCTAAATGTTTGCACCCAAGTTGATCTAACTCTAGTAAAATATTTTCGACATCAAAGTCCGAATCACTTGAATAATCGATTATTGAGTTTGTTATTAATTCTGGCACTTCATATGCCGTATCAATAGAAGGAAAATTATCAGGTTCATCTGAAAAGAATATAAACTCATTTTCTATCAAAAAGTTAAAAATATCTTTAATATGATTAATTAATTTTCTATCAATAGTACGTTTGATCTCCTTGATTTTATTTTTATTTGCAGAGACAAGAAAATTAAAGACTTCAACTGGGATTCTTACAATTCGGTTTCTTAGAACGTCTTGAATTATATGATTACTTATGCCATTCACTAGAAAGCAATGAGTATGTACAATTAAATACTTTTCGTCTTCTATCATGATAGTAAGATTTTAGAAATTACTAATGGATATACTTCACTATGAACACCCATAGAATTGTAGTATTTAATAGGTCGAACTATTTTTCTTCTGTTCTTTATTTTTTTACTAAATTCTTTGATGACAGGAAACAAAATAATAACTGAAACTCTGCTATCATCCTCACTCCAAAAACTTGTATTCTCTATCATAATATATTAATTTTTCAGCAAATAATTTATGTAAATTATAATTACAAGGTTGAGAGACCATTCCAAATTGCCCTACTGGGTTAACCTCAAGAAATACATAATTATTATGTATCGTTTTAATCAAATCAATAGAACCCGTATTAAGATTTAAGGCATTCATTAGGTTCTTAAGCTTAACTTGTAAGTAATCAGGAATATCATATGGTACAACTCTATTTGGTTTGTCGTTATTATAGTTTCTAAAATCTGTGGCAGTGGAAGAGTCATTCTGACTAAAAATTGCCATGGCATACATATCTCCAAATAAGAAAAAAACTCTAACCTCGTATTTTTTCTCTATCAGAGTTTGAAAAAGAGAGGGATTAAAAGTATTAGGTATTTTTTCTAAATTTTCATTACAAATTTCTTTTGTATAGTAAAAAAATGTTTCTTTTTCCAATTCAATCGGAAAAGTATCAGAGATTGCCTTTGTTATTATTCTACCATTTCTGTCTAAAAATGAAGTAAGATCAGTCTTATTCGACAATACTTCTGTTTCTGGTATATCTATGCCTATAAGTTCTGCAGTTTTAAGTGCCACCAATTTATTTACTCGTTTCTTTTCAGGTATCCATAAGCACTTAGAAGGAAGATTAAAAAAGAAAAATTCACTTAATGCATTCAATTCACCTTTAATACTATTTAGTAAATTCCAAATGATTTTGCTGTGCATATTTTCTTCAAAGAAGTTTTCAAAATATTCATCTTCATTAAACCATCTTCGATTTAAAACAACGTTAACTTCATTAAAATTTAGCGGTTTTTTAGCAATCTCAAAAACCCCATTTTTTAAATCCATTTTGAAGCTTCCTGGCTCGAGCAAGTCTTCTCCATTGATCCGAAGATAACTTCCGCCTAAATTATCTAACCATTCTATTATTTTATCAGTGCTATATTCAAATTTATTTTGACTCAAAATTAAAATCATAAAGATGTATTTAAATTACTTGCTGTTTTATTGCATGTAATTATTTATAATTATTCTCAATTTTGAAAGAAATAGGATTCCACTTAATACCAAATCTAGTCAAATAAATTTCAAGCGGTTCGAGTCCTATGTCCGAACGTAACTTATTCACTACAATAGGATTCTCGATAGGAAGCAATTCGTACATATTGGCTTTAGCGTTAAATTTCACTTGCGAACCATATTTTTGTTTTTTTTCGTTATTAATTAAGATTCTGTCTTCCATTAAAGCAATGTCAGCTTTACTCAATTCTCCCTTTTCAGCGGATTCCTTTAACAAAGGAAAATATTTTTCCATTAATTCTCTGTGTGAATGCTGTATAACCAAAAATACAGCATTCATACCATCTTCACCTACCGTATTATATCTCGGAAATCCACAGTTTTCAATAATACTCACAACTTTTATTTGATTCTCTCTATCTTTCTTCAAATCAATTGTGTTCTCTGATCTGCCTTTTTGGTCAGATATCAATATCTTACTTAGCAAAATTTTTGTACTATCGCAATTGATAGGTATAGGCGTAATTGGAGCGGCATACATCGCATATTCAATTGCTCTCATTGTCGAGTCTTTAACAGTTGCTTTTATATAATTAATCTGAAGTTCGATATTGTCACTAAGTAGTTTTGCTATTTCTTGCCTAAGTAATATATCGGTTGAAGTTATTTTTCTGACAATGCCTACTTTTACAGAATCTGTCTTATCAACGTATTCATCCATTGCAAGTGAATCTCTATTCAATGTAATTATTGTTTGATAGTCCATGATATGACCAATCGTATCTTTATACAGTAACGATTCAGGATCATAATATTTTCCTATCCTAGCTCTATACAATACGTCTTCTGGGGATAATTTTCTTAATTCTTGAGCATTATTCTTACAACTAAGAAGAAATAAGGAAGTCAAGACAAATATAAAACGGATCATATTTAAAAATTTTATACTTTACTGCCTACTCTTCCCCCTTCTGGGCAGGGTTTTTAGCATCTCTCTCAGCTCCTGTTTCAAAGATAATCCTACTCACTGCTAAATTTTGGTAGTGACGTAAAAAAGAGGTTGAAAGTTTGGAAAATATTTCTATTTATTTCAGGATAAGCAAGAGATGCTTGGTCTGCTCTGTATTTTGAAAGGTTTTGCCGACCTGTGGTTTTTTGCTTTCTTTTTATGCTTTAGTTTCATTATCCTTTACCAACTCCTGCATCCCATAATATTCAATGGCTTTTTGCTTGAGCGGATTGGTACTCCACTCCTCCCACTCGCAGGTGTAGGGGTTGTAGCCGCACTTGAGGGGCTTGCTGTAGAGGTTGTGCGGGTCTTCGATGTACGCACGGCAGTCGGTACAGATGTAGCGGAATTCACAGTCTTTACACACTTCTATCTGATCTTTATGAATGTACCAATATTTCTTGAAGTCAGGATGCTCTAATGCTTCTTGAAGGGTGGTGTCTTTAATATTGCCATAAGAGTGTGGCATGGAAGGACAGTTTTTAATGTTACCATCTACATCTATGGCGATTTTACGGTTAAGACAAGTGTTGTGGAGTTGGGCTTCGGTGAAGGTTTGAATATTAATAGAGAAATAGCTCGGGATTATGATGCCGCAATTCCTTTCTGATAAATATTGAACAGAAGAGTAATAAATATACAATAAACCACCAATATCTTTACTTAGAGAATATATTTTATCACATGGATGTCCGTAAATAACAACAGAGCAGATGCGTGCATACTTTGATATAAAATCATCAACATCACCGATATCTAATCCTGTAGAATATTTTAGAATTAATTCAACACTTACAATATTAGTACACTCCAATTTGTCTAAAATTTCAGCTACTTTTCTTAAGTTAAATTCATCAAAAAATCTTAGTTGTATATATTTGCAATTTAAACATTGAAGTTGACTAAAAATGTTTTCAAAATTCAATAATTCGTTTCCGTGTTTTTTACTGACATCAATAACACAATTTGATACTTTAGAGGGCGAGAACCAATCTAATGAAAGTGCAGGAAATCTTTCAGGAAAATCTGTAAAAAAAATAAATTCTCTATCTATCAAAAAAGAGAAATATTCGTCAACTGTTTTTTGATCTTCACTATCGTACCGTTTTTTGATTTCATTTATTGAGTTGAGATCTTCTTGGTTGGACAAGATTTCATATAATGAATTAGGTATAAACTCGAAAGTACTTCTTTGTAAATCACAAATGATACTTCTTGAAGCTCCCTTAACAAGCTTACAACAACTGTAAATTTTCCATCTATCGTTTTCTATGCTCATAATCTTCCTGATTCAATGGGTGGATTATTTTAGTTATAGGTCTATAATGTTCAGTAACTACAACGAATCCCGAATTATATAGAGTGACTTCTACGTGAGATTGTTGTAATTTAGATAATTGTAATTTGAATGGAATTTCAGATTCTACCTCTCCGGCATACCTGTAAATCGGCGGTAACGTATCCAAATAATCTTTTAAAGCACTCATATACTTGATGTTTAACGAATAATTTTATTAGAAAAAACTATCATCAAGGTTTGTAAAGAATTCTGCTATGTGTTTCTCAAGATAATAGTTACAGCTAAATGAAACGAATCCAAATTGACCAGCTGGGTTTACTTCTAAAAAAATAAATTCATCATTAGGAGTCACAACGATATCAATGGAACCAGAATCTAATTCGCTATTTACTATGAATTGTTTTATTTTATCCTCTATCTCTAAAGGAAGAACATATGGAATCATCCTATTAGGTGAACTCATATTGTAGTTTCTAAAGTCAACTCGAGTCTGTTCATCTTTTTGAGAAAAAATTGCCATTGAAAACAGTTTATCTTTGATGAAAAATATTCTTAGTTCATATAACTTTTCTAATTTTTCTTGGAATTTTGCTGGTAGAAAGTTTTCTTTCCAAACATTTATATCTTTACTGCCGATAACTACTGTACCGGGATCTCCTATTCTTATGTTTTCAGTGGTTATATTTATAGGATACCTTATATTTTTAGTAATTAACGCTCTTTTAAGTGATTCGTAATTCTTTTTTATATATTTTTTTGATCCACTTAAAACAGTCTTAGGAATTTTGAGTCCTACCTTCTTCGCCATCAGCAAATCTAAAAACTTATTTTTTCTTGCTTCCTTATAGTATGATCCGAGACTTCTGCTTTGAGTCGTGAGTAAAGTATGTATTAACTCTACCACTGAATCTTTATCTAGTTCGAGGTTTTTCTTTAACTGAGAAAAAACTTTATTTACCTCGCCTATTTCTATATCATAATTCAATTTACCTCGCCTATACCAGTATCCTTCAATCTGCTTAGAATTTACTTTTATACCTTTTTTTATAAGTTTTACAAAAAACGTTACTTCAATATCAAATAAAATATCATTTATTACAATGTTGATATTTGTTATTTTATCCTCTTCGTTAATTCTTATAAACGGCACTCCACAATACAATAACCAATCTATCACATCGTTAGTACTCTGGTCACTATACGAACTAATTATTAGGATCATGAATTACAGTGCTTTAAGTATCAGAGAACTTATCTTATCATCTCTAATAGGTGTTAATTTAAGGTATTTTACAAATACGCTTACTGTATTTTCTGGCATCAAATCTCCAAATTTGTGAATAGTCCCGTTTAACCTAAATTCAAAGAAATCTGGATTTCGCAGAGTATAAATAATCTTCCTTTTAAATTCTTCTATTGTTTCAAGCCCTAATTTTTCACGTTCTATATTCACCGAATCTTCTTCTGCGATACTTAAAGATTTCTCGTATGCTGTATCATTTATAATAACGTAAGGTTCAAATCCTATAAAAAATGGTTTCATGTGTCCCAAGATATAACCAACTTCTTGAGGTCTCATTTTACCATTTGCTAAAAAAGATATTAGCAAACTGTCAAATTCATAATTTTCTTTTTGAAAATCATGTAAAAAAAGAATATAAAAGAAAGAATTTAAAATTAGCGTATCTCCTAATAAATAAACGCCAACTTCTTTTTCTGTTGGATAACCATTTTTTTTATAAAAATTTACAAATTCATTTATTATTTTTTCATCTCTGATTTTTTTGCCTGGTTTTATAACTCCTACATAATGCTCTTTTTGTTCTTTATCTTTCAAATCAATTACTTCTTTTTTTAACAGCGTATCAATATTTGACCCCGCTTTTTTAGAGTATATTGCATTTATAACTTTTGAAAAGAGGTTTTTATCTTTGTATTTTTCAAAATTCTTTTGTGTAAAAAAATCTTTTTTACATCCTCTTTCAACTAGTTTTTCTCCACATAGAGTAGCAAAAACTACATCTTCAAGTTCTAAAGCACAAATCATCCCATTAAACAAATCTATAGAAAATACGGTAGTATGGTTTGAAAAAGCATTTTTGTAGTAAAAAGAGGCTAAAGAAATGCTATCTTCAAGAATAGCAGTTTCAGCTAAACGTACTAGTTCGAAGTATTCATAAAAATTACCCTTTACACTATCACGAAGAAACATAGAATCATATCCGAATATTCTAAATGAATATAAAAAAAGAATGAGAAAAAATATTGCAGACTTCATAAATAATTATTATTAATAAATAAATGTTTTTATCTGAAAATATTTCAGATAAAAACATTTGATATAAGATCAGGATTAGACTTGCGGAACATAATCGTTGCCATGTGTAACAATCCCTCCGTTCGCTTCTTGAGTATCACTACTCCATGTAAAACGCATCCAATCCCCACCTGAAATGGAAGTTGACCCACCTCCGGTAGGAGTTCCACCCCCCCCTCCATAGCCACCTGTAATGTTTTTTTGCGTTTTTGTTTCCAACCCAACTTTTGAAAACTTTTTCAAACTTAACTTTTCCATATAAATTATAGTTTTTAGTAAACCTACTCTATTCAGGGTTTTCGGCATCCCCCTCTCAGCTGATATTACAAAGGTAAGGCAGCTCAGTGCCATATTTTGGCACTGTGTCAAAAAAGTTAGTAAAACTTTTGCCTCCCTTTATTTTTAAAAGGGTTTCTTCGTTTACTTGCACTTCTACCCATACTTTTACTTTATTGATATATTGGTAGCAACGCTGCTTCTTGCAGTATTCTATCGGTAACCCAAAGTCGCGCAATTCTTGTATCAGGCGGTATAATTGCCGTTTCGACACGCCAATGCGCCTCGCCAGTGCTAAGGGTGTACCCGTAGCTTTGAGGCGGATGAGTTGGTTATTTTCTTATGCTGTCTTTTGCGGCTCTCGCCTCACCAGCTCCTGCATCCCATAATACGCAATGGCTTGCTGCTTGAGCGGATTGGTACTCCACTCTTCCCACTCGCAGGTGTAGGGGTTGTAGCCGCATTTAAGGGGCTTGCTGTAGAGATTGTGTGGGTCTTCCAGGTAAGAGCGCACGGCAGTCGGTTGAAATGCAATATGACTTTAGCCTCCTAGACAAAGCCCTTCGTTATCCAACAAAGAAAGCAATATCCTCAATTTTATACATATCGGGTAACTGATGCCCGTTAAAAACAATCGTCGGTGTGTAATTAATAGTTTGCTTTTTTAGCCAACTTTGTTGCTGAATAAATAAATTTGAAATTTTATTGCCGCTACTAAATTCATCGAGCTTATTCGCAAATTTATGAAATTTTTTCTCCGGTGAAAGGAATATTTCATTAGTTGCCCTCGAAAATTCACCTTCTCCTTCAAACTCGTATATTGTTGCTAAAGATCGTGCCACTATATTTGATGGCGCATTTTCTTCATCTGCTACTTTAAGTATTATTTTAATCGAAACTTTATTAGAGTCATCCGAAAACAGTTTATCCATTTTTTCATGCATATCTTTGCAGGCTGGACAAAAAGGGTTCGTTATTAGAATTATTTCGTTTTTTGCATCAATGTTTCCTTTATAGTGGAAAGCGATTTGGCTTATATCACTATATTTCTTGCTGGTTTGCAATACATTTTGAAACAATTCATAATTATACTTGTATTCACTTAGCTCATTCTTCAAAAAATCATGTTGGTATATCTTTTCAAGAAATGGTCTGATCCAAAAAGGTATAGACAATGCTATTCCATAGGATAAAAGGGGAATCCACCAATTAATTAGTTGAAATTGCGTTTGTAAATTATAAAGAATCGCCGCCTCCATCAAAAATATAGTCAAAATGCTTAGACACCAAATACACCATCTTTTTACCAGATATTGGTACGAAATTGAATAAACCGAAAAAATCAGGCTTAAAATATTCAAAATCCCTAAATAAAACAAGATGGAATCCGTATCTCTGCCTGCGATAAAAATACTCAAAGCACCTCCAAAAAAGTAAATAAAGCCTAAATCTGACCATTTGACGATTCCCAAAAAGGAAGATTGGGCTGAATCTAAGACGTTTCCACAGTCTGATTTTCCATCTTTACAAACACAGTTAACAAATTCTTTATCTAATTTATATTCTCTTAATATTAACAGGGCGCAAACACCTCCTCCCAATAATTTCAATAAGAAAATTGCTATATAATAGATATCTAACCTCAATTCATGTATTCTTAATCCTACTATGAAAAACAAAAAGATAACTCCTGAAAGCTTTATCAACGAAATTAAATAATTCTTAAACAAAATCACAAAATAATCTTCTTGACCAGCATTAGTTGTGTCTGTTATTACTAAAGCTACACCTGCATGGTTTTTTTTAAAATCTTGTATGCTTATTTTATGTTTTTTATTCTCAATGGGGTTATAATAAAAAAACGTTTGTTCTAAAAGTTTTTCTATAAGGACTAATTCTTCTCCTGTTTTTTTTCTAATAAATGTAATAAAAGGAAGCGGAAAATATTTTAAATTTTTAAGGAGGTCAGGAGTAAGATATATTATTTTATTTTCTATATTCCATTTTTTCAAAATATCTGATACGCTTACTATGCTGCCCCGTATTAGGTGATTATTAAGAGACTTTACTATGCTTTGTTTAGTTATGAGTATGTTTAAGCATCGAGTCATTCGAAGTACTATAGAAATAACGGCGTTCATATATGTTATATTTTTTAAGTACTTAAATACGATTCTAACCAATCAATAAGTAAAATTTATTTGTTAAAAAAAAATGGAATTTGAGACTTAATTGAATTAGGTCGATTGGCATTTATATTTATAATCTCACCCTTTTCATCAACTAGTACATATCTTGGAATAGACATTACCTCTTGACTGAATATTTTTTCTTTTATAGATTTTATCAATTTTTCATTTGCACGTATATGATACCCTTTTAAATTCAGTTTATAAATATCTTGTTTCCACTGGGTATCTTTTTCATCTTCGTCAATACTTATGAAAAGATTAGTGATGTTATATTTGTCAAAAAAACTTAGCAAATCGTTATCGTAATATTTAAATTCCACTTTGCACGGAATACACCATGTAGCCCATAGATCAATATATAATTTGCTTCCCTTGAAATTATTATCTATCAACGATTGAATGTTATCCTCCTGCAAGTATAGTATTTTTATATTCTTTTCGTATTCAAGTGGAAAACCACATACATCTGATTTTTTCATATGCTCGACTAATTCCCCATCATTATACATTTCAATATATTGTTTGTATAACGAGCAATAATCATACAAAGTAGGAAATGTCTCTTTGAAGTTAATTATGTATGAACCTACTAAATACTTCCTTATTTCCGTAGGAGCTAATTCAAAAACAGTAAATTCTTCCGGTAAAATCTTAGCAGGTTTTAATGAAGTAGTATTTACTTTATAATGATAACCATAATAATCGAAATAATAAGTTTTCATTGATAAGCAGTAATTTAAATAAGGCGAATCAATGTCTATAAATTCGAGTATTTTTTTATTTATAGTATCTCCTTTTTTTCTTGAATCTTCATCTCCTTTTTCAAAATATTGTTTAATTAATCTACAACACTCTCCTATTAATTTGACATTAATTTCTGTTTTGAAAAAAGATGAAAAATTTACTGTAATTTCTTTTTCTGCTAGAAGAGAGTCGATCCAATTAGTTTGATTTTGAAATTCTTTTGAAATTCCTTCTAAAAGTTGATTTGTTGTATATTCATTTTTTTTAGCAAAAATTGTTTTTAAACCTAAGAATTTATCAGTTAATTTGGCATTGTATATAATATTATAAAAATATATCCCCTCAGCGTTGATTCCTTTAAATGCTATTTCATCATTTGTGTATTTATTGTACTCTTTCAGTTCGTCTATATTCAGTATTATATGAATAGAGTCTCCTGGTTCTAAAAATAAACTAATATATTTACTATCGATTTGTAATTTAATCATAGTCGCAGAAATATGATTAACTCCTATAGTAAAATATCCCAGAGAATCTATTTTGACTTTTTCTGAAATAGCTTCATTAGAAAAATTTTCAAAAGGCTTAAAATAACTCATATAAATATGAACATTAGATACTTTGCCATATATTATAGAGCTAGCAAAAGAATAATTTAAAATAAAAAACATAAAGAAAATTAAAGGTATGTGTGCTTTCATATTCAGACTAAAGTAAAATGCATTTTCTAGTAAAAATTTACCAAGAAATGCAATATTATTAATTTATTAGTTAATACTATAGCTGGTCGCAATGGGCTCCGCTTCCACCACATACTTCCTGTACCAAGCCATATAATTCAATTGCACTTCCTACATCCGCAGAGAAACCACTTCCGTTACCACAAGCACAACTAAATCTAGTGCCGCCTTTAAGATGAATGAGTTCTGACCTCGGGATTTCTGCACCCTCAAAAAGGGAGAAGAGTTCTTTCTTAATTGGTTTACTTTTCATGTGAAATCAATTTAAAATTTTATTCCTACTCTTTTCACCCTTCCGGGCAGGGTTTTCGGCATCCCCCTCTCAGCTGATAATTCAAAGATAGGGTGGCTCAGTGCCATTTTTTGGCACTGTGTCAAAAAAGTTAGTAAAACT
>ENA-ORBV01002895-ORBV01002895.1-microbial-mat-metagenome-genome-assembly--contig:-NODE-2895-length-35386-cov-5.720553_pt1 | contig 35386 bp, 28 predicted proteins | sample MGYA00237777_ERZ505514 | MGnify/ENA primary metagenome ERZ505514 (study PRJEB26160, sample SAMN06269048) | microbial mat metagenome | isolation source: Oligotrophic lake microbial mat | place... | reverse complement strand
ACATTTCGTCGGATGTCCGGATGTCCGGATGTCCGGATGTCCACCTTGAGTGCCAGACCAATAAATTGCGCAGCAATTTTTGCTCTGGCACCAACACTTCGTCGGATGTCCGGATGTCCGGATGTCCACCTTGAGTGCCAGACCAAGCCACGCTGCCTTGCGTTTGACTCATCTGATTGATGTAGCTACATTAAAAAGTGAAAATCGAGTTCGACTGTAGCAACAATGCACCCAACATTGATAAGCACGGACTACCACTGGCACTGGCCGGCGAACTCGATTGGGATGCGGCACTCGTAGGGGTTGATGGCCAGCAAGCGTACGGCGAGATTCGCATGATCGCGTTGGCTCCAGATACCGGGATCTTGTACTACGTGGCATTTGTCAATCGTGGCGAGGTGCGAAGAACCATCAGCCTCGGCCCAGTCGTCACGCCAATGCCTTCTCCTCCAGTGGGCCCACCTCGCCACCGTCGCCCAGGTCTTCGGCCAGAAAACCACCGGACTGGCGCGCCCACAAGCGCGCATAGTGCCCGCCCAGCTGCAGCAATTCATGGTGCGTCCCCTGCTCCACGATGCGTCCTGCATCCATCACCACCAGCCGGTCCATGCGCGCGATCGTGCTGAGTCGGTGGGCGATCGCGATCACCGTCTTGCCTTCCATCAGGGTGACCAGCTGCTCCTGGATCGCAGCCTCGATCTCGCTGTCCAGCGCCGACGTGGCTTCGTCCAGGATCAGGATCGGCGCGTCCTTGAGCAGCACCCGCGCCAGGGCGACGCGCTGCCGCTGGCCGCCGGACAACTTGACGCCGCGTTCGCCGGCATGGGCTTCAAAACCGGTACGGCCGGCCCAGTCGCGCAGCTCGGCGATGAACCCATCCGCGTGCGCGCGCTGCGCTGCAAGGTGCACCTGCGCGTCCGTGGCCTCGGGCCGTCCGTAACGAATGTTGGCCGCGATCGAGCGGTGCAGCAATGAGGTGTCCTGCGTCACCATGCCGATGGCCGCGCGCAGGCTTTCCTGCGTCACGTCGCGCAGGTCCTGGCCGTCGATGGTGATGCGCCCGCCCTCGACATCGTGAAAACGCAGCAACAGGTTGACCAGTGTCGACTTGCCAGCGCCCGAGCGTCCGACCAGACCGACCCGCTCGCCGGGGCGGATGTGCAGGTGCAGCTGTTCGAGCACCACGCGACCACCGGCGGCCTTCTGGCCGTAACTGAAGTCGACCGCGTCGAAGCGAATCCCGCCTTTCGTCACCCGCAATTCGCGCGCCCGCGGGCTGTCGACCATGGCGTGGGGCACGGCAATGGTCTGTATACCCTCCTGCACCACGCCGATGTTCTCGAAGATGCCGGACACCTCCCAGCTGACCCAGCCCGCCATGTTCGCGATCTGCCAGACCAGCGGCAAACTGGTGGCCACCACCGCCGGGCTGATCGCCTGGGCGTGCCACAACCACAGGGCGACCGCCGCCGTGCCGACCACCAGCAGCGCGTTGAGCGCGGTCAACGTGGCCATGAACCGGGTCGTCATGCGCATGTGGGCGGCGATGCGCTCGCGGTGCGCGTCCATCGATTCGCGCACATAGGCGTCTTCGTCACGCGCCCGCGAGAACAGCTTGACCGTCATGATGTTGGTGTAGCTGTCGACCACGCGGCCCATCACCAGGGAGCGCGCCTCGCTGCTCGAGCGCGACAGATCGCGCATGCGCGGCACGAAGATGCGCAGGAACACCAGGAAACCGGCCATCCAGCACACCATCGGCAGCGCCAGGCGCCAGTCGAACGACAACATCATGACCAGCGCACTGATGCCGTACACGACGATGTACCAGATCGCGCGCACCGCCGCCACCACGCTCTCGCGCAGCGCGTTGGCCGTCTGCATCACCCGGTTGGCCAGTCGCCCGGCGAAATCGTTCTGGAAAAAAGGGCTGCCCTGGCGCACCACATGCCAATGGCTCTGCCAGCGGATCAGCGTGGTCACGCCCGGAATCACCGCGTTGTTGCGCACCATGCTGTCGAGCATGATCATCAACGGCCGTCCGACCAGCAGCACCAGCGCAATGCCGGCCAGCGTCGGCGCCTGCTGCCGCAACGCCAGCGCCGGATCGCTGGCGGCCATCAGCCCGACCAGACGCCCGAGCAACACCGGCATCAGGATATCGATCAATGCCACACCCAGGCCGGTTGCCAGCATCGCAACATACAGGCCGCGGGTCTGGCGCATGAAGTGCCAATAGAACGCCACCAGGCCCGGCGGCGGGCCGGCATTGGACGTTGCCGCTGGCGCGGCGATGTTGCGCACGCGCGATTCGAAATACGAGAACATGGTCAGGGGTGTTTCCGATGCCCGATACCAGCCCTCCGGGGCGGGTTCGGGTCAGCCTGCAGTCTAGTGCCGGTAAGGGATCCAGGGCCACCCACCGGCCCGATAACCCTGGAACACCGCCACACCCGCATCCTTGCAGGCTGGCCTGCACCGATGCCAAGACTCAGTCTGCCATCTCCCATGGCGGGTTCCACGTCACCGCCCACAGGTGCCGGTCCGGATCCTGGACACAACCCGCATAACCATGCCAGAAGGTGCACCAAGCTCGAATTCGGTGCCGACGATGCCACCAGTCGGCAGGCCCAGGCCATCGCGGCAAAAGCGCACGGCACGCTCCAGATCGTCGACACCGAGGGTGATGAGGCTGATGCGCGGTTTCATGTACGGACTGCGGCTACACGACGGCCTCATATTGTCCCCCTGACTGCAGCCAATCGATTCCCGATTGCCGCAAGTCAAGGCCTTGGAGTTGCAGCCAATCGATTCCCGATTGACGCAAGTCAAGGCCTTGGAGTGGCCGAAACACCGGTCACCGCCTAAGCTTGGGTGATGTCCGTCACCAGCACCCCGCAGCCATGCCGATGAACGAAGCCGTGATCGGCCAACACGACCGCGCACGGCAGATCCGTGTTACCGGCCTGGTGCAAGGCGTCGGCTTTCGCCCCACGGTCTGGCGCCTGGCGCAGCGCCATGGCCTGCGCGGAACCGTCTGCAATGACGGCGAGGGCGTGGAGATCCATGTGTGTGGCCCGGGCGACGCGCTGGTGCGCTTCATATCGGACTTGCGAAGGGATGCACCACCGCTGGCACGGGTGGACCGGATCGACTGCCACGACGGCCCCTGGCTGGCGACCGATGCCGGCTTTGCCATCGTGCCCAGCACCGAAGGCCTGGCGCGTACCGCCGTCGCACCCGACGCCGCCAGTTGCGCCGCCTGCATCGCCGAAACGCTGGATCCGGCGGCGCGGCGTCACCGGTATGCCTTCACCAACTGCACCCATTGCGGCCCACGCCTGTCCATCACGACGTCTATCCCGTACGACCGCGCCCACACGACGATGCAGGCGTTCACGATGTGCCAGGCCTGCCGCGCGGAATACGAGAATCCGGCCGACCGGCGTTTCCATGCCCAGCCGATCGCCTGCCCGGACTGCGGGCCGCACGTCTGGCTCGAGACCGGCGAGAACAACGCCGCGGACGGACCGCTGCCAAGCGACGCGATAACCGCCGCGCAGGTGCTGCTGCAGCGCGGCGCCATCGTCGCGATCAAGGGCCTGGGCGGATTCCAGCTGGCATGCGCCGCCAACAACCGCGAGGCGGTCGCGCGGCTGCGCACGCGCAAACTCCGCGCGACCAAACCCCTGGCGTTGATGGCGCGTGACCTGGCCATGGTGCGCGCGCATGCGCAGACCAGCGGCGAAGAAGAAGCCTTGTTGCAAAGCACTGCCGCACCGATCGTGTTGCTGCAGCGTGTCGGCGCCGAGACGCTGCCTGGCGGCGTCGCCCCCGGCATGTCGATGCTGGGTTTCATGCTGCCCAACACGCCGCTGCACCACCTGCTGCTGCGCGCCCTGGAACATCCGATCGTACTGAGCAGCGGCAATCTGTCGGACGCGCCGCAGCAGACCGACAACCACGCGGCGCGCGCCGCGCTGGCCGGCATCGCCGACGCCTTCCTGATGCACGACCGACCCATCGCGCGCCGGGTCGACGACTCGGTGCTGCGCATGATGGCTGGCGCAGCCCGGGTATTGCGGCGCGCCCGGGGGCTGGCGCCGGCGCCCATCGCGCTGCATCCGGCATTCGCCGCGGCAGCCCCGGTGCTGGCCATGGGCGCGGACCTGAAGAACAGCTTTTGCCTGCTGCGCGCCGGGCAGGCGGTGATGTCGCACCACATCGGCGAGTTGCGCGAGCCGCGCACGCTGGCCGACTACCGGCGCGCCATCGAAGACTACCGGCAGTTGTTCGACCACCAGCCGGCGCAGATCGCTATCGACCGGCACCCGCAGTCGCTGGCGGGCAGCACCGGCCGCGCCATCGCCGTGGCCACCGGCGCTACCGTCGTGGAGGTGCAGCACCATCATGCGCATATCGCCGCGTGCCTGGCCGAGAACGGCGTCGCGCCCGATACGCCACCCGTGCTCGGCATCGCGCTCGATGGGTTGGGTTACGGCGACGACGGCAGCATCTGGGGCGGTGAATTCCTGCGCGCCGACTACCGTGGGTTCGCGCGGCTGGCGCGCCTGCAGCCGGTAGTCTTGCCCGGTGGCGATGCGGCCATGCGCGAGCCCTGGCGCAACACCTACGCGCAGCTGGTGGCTGCGATGGGCTGGCCGGCTTTCGCAGAGCGTTACCCGGGGCTGGAGCTGCTGGCTCAACTGCAGGCCAAGCCGCGCGACGTGCTTGACGCCATGCTGGCCTCGGGTGTCAACAGCCCGTTGGCGAGTTCGGCGGCGCGGTTGTTCGACGCGGTAGCCGCCGCCTGCGGTATCTGCTTCGACTCCATCGGCCATGAAGGCCAGGCGGCGATGCAACTCGAGGCCTGCGTCGATACCCTTGCCCTGGAGCAGGAAAACGACGCGCGCGCCTACCCGTTCGCCATCGATGCGGGAGGCGGCGCGCACCTGCCGTGTATCGTCCCGGCGCCAATATGGCCGGCGCTGTTCGATGACCTGCACCAGGTTGTGCCAGTCGGCGTGATCGCAGCGCGTTTCCACAAAGGGATGGCTATCGCGATCGTACGCATGGTGCAACGGCTGCGCGCGGCGCACGCGGCAGACGCCAAACTGGACACCGTGGTCTTGTCGGGCGGCGTGTTCCAGAACCGCATCCTGCTGGAGCAACTCGTGCATCGGCTCGGGCATGCTGGCCTCACGGTATTGACACACCGGCAAGTACCGGCCAATGATGGCGGCATCGCGCTGGGCCAGGCTGCCGTCGCCGCCGCGCGTGCACTGGCGCACGCGGGTGCGACGGCAATAGGTCAGACCGCCACACCCGCATCGGAATCACCATGTGCCTAGGCATTCCCGGACAAATCGTTGCCATCGTCGACGCCCAGCGCCAGCTGGCCACCGTCGACGTGGGTGGCGTGTGGCGCACGATCAACGTGGCCTTCATCGTCGATGACGCACATCCGGTACACAGCTGCCTCGGGCAATGGGTGCTGGTGCACATCGGGTTCGCCATGAGTCGCATCGACGCGCAGGAGGCCGAACGCACGCTGGCGCTGCTGACCGAACTGGGCGAGGCTCAGGCCGAGATGGCCGCGATGGGCGAGATACCCGAGATACCCGAGATACCCGAGATACCCGAGATACCTGAGGTGACCGCGATGGCTGCGATAGACGGCAATCCGGCCACCGACAACGACAGGCCGGCATGAAATACGTCGACGAATTCCGCGACCCGGCCAAGGCGCGCGTGCTGGTGCACGCAATCACACGACGGCTCGACGGCATCGCATCGCGCCGGCAAAGGCCGCTGCAGATCATGGAGGTCTGCGGCGGGCACACACACTCGATCTTCCGTTACGGCATCCACCGGATGCTGCCGTCCACCGTCGAGTTCGTGCACGGCCCGGGTTGCCCGGTCTGCGTGTTGCCGATGGGGCGGGTCGATGACGCGATCGCGCTGGCCCGGCAACCCGGCGTGATCTTCGCAAGTTTCGGCGACGCGATGCGGGTGCCGGGCTCCAAGCATAGCCTGCTGCAGGCGCGCGCCCACGGTGCCGACGTACGGTTGGTGTATTCGCCGCTCGACGCGCTTCAACTGGCACGCGACAACCCACGACATCAGGTGGTCTTTTTCGCCCTGGGTTTCGAGACCACGATACCGGCCACCGCGATGACACTGATGCAGGCGCGCGCCGATGGCGTGCACAATTTCTCGGTGTTCTGCAACCACATCACCATCATCCCGACGCTGCGCGCCATCCTCGACGAGCCGCAACTGCAGATCGACGGTTTCCTCGGGCCGGGCCATGTCAGCATGGTGATCGGCATCCGCTGCTATGACTTCATCGCGCGCGAATACCGGCGCCCGATCACGGTTGCCGGCTTCGAGCCGCTGGACGTGTTGCAGGCGCTGGCCATGGTGATCGATCAGATCGCCGACGGACGCTGCGAAGTCGAGAACCAGTACGGCCGCATCGTGCCCGAACACGGCAACCCGCTGGCACTGGCGGCGATGGCCGAGGTGTTCGAGCCACGCGAGAATTTCGAGTGGCGCGGCCTGGGCTCGATCGCGCATTCGGGTGTCCGGCTGCGCGCGGGTTTTGCCGCATTCGATGCCGAGCGCATCTTCACGCTGGCGCACCGGCGCGTGGCCGACCCTGGTGACTGCCAGTGCGCCGAGGTACTCAAGGGCATGATCCGCCCGCCCCAGTGCCGGCTGTTCGGCGGTGCCTGCACGCCGCAGACGCCGCTGGGTGCCTTGATGGTCTCCAGCGAAGGCGCGTGCGCGGCGCATTTTCGCTACGCGCGCCACGGCATGGCGTTGCCGCCGGCCGCCACCACAACCAGTGCGGCGACGGCCACATGACGCTGCGTGACACCCACGTCAACATGGGTCACGGTGGCGGCGGCCAGGCCATGCGCGAGTTGATCGCCGACGTCTTCGTCGCGCCGTTCGACAACCCCTTGCTGGCGACGATGGAAGACCAGGCCCGGTTGCCGCTGGCCGAACTGGCGGCGCTGGGTGACCGGCTGGCTTTTTGCACCGACAGTTATGTGGTGGACCCATTGTTTTTCCCCGGTGGCGACATCGGTACGCTGGCGGTGGCTGGCACCGTCAACGACCTGGCCATGGGCGGCGCGCGACCGCTGTACCTGTCGTGCGCGGTGGTGCTGGAAGAAGGTTTCCCGCTCGAGGTGCTGCGCCGCATCGTGGCCAGCATGCAACAGGTCGCGGCGCAGGCGGGCGTGCAGATCGTGACCGGCGACACCAAGGTGGTCGGGCGCGGCGCCGCCGACAAGATCTTCATCAACACCGCAGGCATCGGCGTGATTGCCCGGGGCATCGACCTGTCCGCACGCAACGCTCGGCCGGGCGACATCGTGATCGTCAGCGGCCATCTGGGCGACCATGGCGCGGCCATCCTGGTGGCGCGCAACCAGCTCGCGCTGGAGGCCGACATCCGCAGCGACTGCCAGCCGCTGTCCGGGCTGGTCGCCGCCATGCTGGCTGTCTGCCCGGAGATACGCTGCCTGCGTGATCCGACCCGCGGCGGCGTGGCCACCGTGCTCAACGAATTCGCGACCGCCTCCGGTGTCGCGATCCGCATCGACGAAGATGCCCTGCCGCTGCGCGAAGCGGTGCGCGGCGCGTGCGAAATACTCGGCCTCGACCCGCTGTACCTGGCCAACGAAGGCAAACTGCTGGCGGTGGTGCCGCCCGCACACGCCGACGTGGTGCTGGCAGCGATGCGCGCACATCCGGCCGGCGTTGACGCAGCCATCATCGGCGAGGTCATCGATCAACCGGCCGGCATGGTGTTCATGCAGACCGGCTTCGGTGGCCAGCGCGTCGTCGATATGCTGGTCGCAGAGCAGTTGCCCCGGATCTGCTGAAAAAAAACACGGGAGACACGGAGACCAAACCATGTGCGTGACCTGCGGCTGCTCCGGCACCGACCCGACAACAACCAACAACACCGAGCCGCTGGCCCGACCTGCGGGCCTGGCGGACGGCTGGCATACCCATGCGGACGGTACACGCCATTCGCATGCGCACGGACACGGCGATGGCGACGCGCACAGCCACAGCCACGGCCACGACGATGGCCACGGACACGGCGATGACCACGGACACGACCACGACTACGGACACGGCCATCCACACGCCGCGCCAGCATCGGCGGCACCGCCTCTGGCCCGGCTTGCGACACCCGCGCACGACGCGGCCGCTGCGCACGCCCGCCTGCACGGGCGTACCGTGAAACTCGAGCAGGACCTGTTGGCTCGCAACCAGTTGCTGGCCGAACGCAACCGTGGCTGGTTTGCCGGCCGCGGCATACTGGCGCTGAACCTGGTCAGCGCACCGGGCTCGGGCAAGACCCGCTTGCTCGAGCAGACCATCCGCGCGCTGCGCGAGCGCTGGCACATCAGCGTCGTCGAAGGTGACCAGGCCACGCACAACGACGCCGAACGTATCCGTGCGACCGGCGCTGACGCGGTGCAGATCAATACCGGCACCGGCTGCCACCTGGATGCCGCGATGCTGCAACGCGCGCTGGAGCAGCTGCAGCCGCCGCCGGACTCCATCGTGATGATCGAGAACGTGGGCAACCTGGTCTGCCCGGCACTGTTCGACCTGGGCGAGGCAGCCAAGGTGCTGGTGATGTCGGTCACCGAAGGCGAGGACAAGCCGGCCAAGTATCCACACATGTTCCGCGCGTCGCGCCTGTTGCTGATCAACAAGACCGACTTGTTGCCTTACGTCGATTTCGACATGGAGCGCTGCATCGCCCATGCGCGAGGTGTCAACCCGGACATCGAGATCCTGCCGGTGTCGGCACGCACCGGCCAGGGCATGGACGCCTGGTTGACCTGGCTGCAAGCACGGACGGGCCGGCCCGGCCGCACCGATCGGCCCGCGCCGGCAGCGCGGGACGCGGATTGAGCGTCGCTGCAGCAGCCGTCGGCTGCACGGCGGCGCATGACGAAATGCCGGGCCGCTCCCAAGTTTCCTCGCACCCCCTCGGGGGGCCTGGCGAAGCCAGGGCTGGCGGCGCTTGGGGGCGTGGCGAAGCCAGGGCTGGCGGCGCTTGGGGGCCTGGCGAAGCCAGGGCTGGGGCGCTCACAGCTGGAACGCCAGCCAGCGTATCAGCCCCTCCATCATCTCGCGCAACAACCCTGGTTGATCGCCCCGGTAACGTTCGGCGCCGACGCGCAGCCGGTCGATCCAGCGGGCGAAACCGGCCACCGGTGCCGCGTCGTGGAAAGCGATCATCAGCTCGTAGTTGAGGAACAGACTGCGTTCGTCCAGGTTGGCCGAACCCACCAGCGCCAGGTCATCGTCGATCACCACCGCCTTGGCGTGCACCATGTCCGGCGCCAGCCAGACCCGGCCACCCGCCATGGTCAGCTCGCGCAAGGCCGCGTGCCGCGCCCAATCGGCCAGCCGGTGGTTGGAGCGGTGCGGCAACACCAGGTCGACGTCGAGCCCGCGGCGTGCCGCCAGCGTCAACGCCATCAGCAGCACCGGGTCGGGCACGAAATACGGCGATACCGCCAGGATCCGGCGCCGGGCGCTGAAGCAACTCGACACCAGCAGCACATGCAGCGTGTCGTCCAGCTGGTCAGGGCCACTGGCGACCAGCCGCGCCGTCGCGGAGCCGGCTTCAACGACCACGGGACAGTGGGAAGGCGTATCGACACGGGTCCGGCCGGTGGCAAAGGCCCAGTCCCGGTCGAAACGCTGCTGCGTCTGCTGCGCCAGCGCACCGGTGAATTCGAAACTCAGGTCGATCCATGGCGGCTTGGGCAGCAGGTGCGCTGCATCGCCGACAAAATACTCCGCTGCCAGGTTGCGGCCGCCGGTCCAGCTGCGGCAACCGTCGGCGACGACCAGCTTGCGGTGGTTGCGCAAATTGGTGCGGCCCGGCAACATCGAGCGCAATGGCGAGACAAACAACTCCGCCTCGACGCCGGCCGCGCGCAGGCGACGCAGGTCGATACGCCCACCCAGGTAGATGCCGACCCCGTCGACCAGCAGCCGTACCCGCACCCCTTCGCGCGCACGCTGCATCAGCAGTTCGGTGATCTCGCGGCCGAGCACATCGTTTCCGACCAGGAAGGTGCACAGGTCCAGCGTGTGGCGGGCCTGGCGCAACAACCTGCGCAAACTGTCCAGGGCCTGTTCTCCGTCATCGTGGATGACCAGATCCTGGTAAGGGCTGGCCGGCGGCAGCCCCATCGCGTCGGCCAACTGGTGCAACGCCGTGCGCCCGTCCTTCGCAACCTGTGCAGCGCTGCCATCGCCCGGCTTGTGCGAGTGCAACGCCGTCTCGCGCCGCGCCACCTTGCGGTTGCCGAACAGCAGATACAGCGGCAACGCGAACTCCGGCGCCAGTGCCAGCGACACCACCCAGGCGACGGCCGCCGACGGATGGCGGCGCTGACGCCGGGTGCGCGAGCCGATGACGTAGATCGCCAGACCGGCGAAAACCATCAGGCCATGCAACGTGATCAGGCGGTTGTCGATCAGGTTTTCTAGCATCGGTGGCGCATGGTGTCTGATCCCTTACGAGGTTGGGTGGCACACCCGGCCTGCTACAACCGTACGACGTTGACCGTCGCTCCGAACACTTCACGCACCGAAGGCAGCAAATGGTCATGGTGCGTCAGGAAGAGCACCTGCGTTTTTCTCGACAGCTCCCCCAGCGCTTCGAGCCCGCCCTTTGAACGGACATCGTCGTAGTTGATGAACAGGTCGTCGGCAATGAAGGGCAGCACCTGCGCGTGTCCAAGATGCATGTGCAAGGCAGCAAGGCGCAAAGCCAGATAGAGCTGGTCCCGCGTGCCCTCGCTCATGCCCTCGATCGCGACCATCGCCCCGTTCGGGCGTCGACCCAGCAACTTCGGCGGCTCGCTCTCGAAATCGACGGTGAGTTTCTCGAACGAGCCAATGGTCAAGCGCGAGAAGATGACACTCGCGGCCGACAGCATCGGGCCCTGCTTGGCGTCGCGGTAGTGCTCGATCGACCACCGGAGCAACCTTGCCGCCGTGAAGACCTTGACGTAGCGCTCCACGACATCGGACATCGCCGCCAAGGCTTCCTGCCTGCGTGCCTCGGCCCTGGCGGCATCGGCCGTCCCACCGATGGCTTGCAGCTCGGTTGCGGCCGCCTGGCCTTGCGCCGAAAGTGAGGCCAACCGATCGACCAACCCTTCCTCCTGCGTGACCAGGTCGCTGAGTTCGGCCTGCACGTTTGACAGGTTCACCAGGGCCAGCTCTGACCGCAGTTGCTCCAGATTCAAACCGTCGCCGGCTTCCCGGATGGCCTTTTCGGCCGCAGCGCTGCTGGCCATGAGCGCTCGCCGCTGGTCGGACCTTTCAATGGCTCCGGCCAGCCCGTCGATGCCTTCGATGCCAGCACGCTGCAGCAGCGGGGCGACCGTTGCCTGAGCCTGCCCGCGTTTCAAAGTGGCGTCGCCGAGTTTTCCCCGCGCCGCGTGCATTGCCGCGTATTGGCGTTCGGCTTCCTTGTGAGTTTCGTTGGCCGACGCCAAACGGGATGCAAGTCCCAGGGAAATGTCTGCATCTGGCAATTGCGCCAACTCGGGCGCCAGCCGCAACGCAAGAGCCTGGGCCGCCATGCCGAAGTGCTCCAGGTCGGCCCGCATCTTGTCAATTCGGTCAGTCCGGGTTTTCCTCATCGATGCAAGGGCCGCGTCGATTTTCTCGGCCGTATCGAGCATCCCTTCCATGGTCGTCACATCGGCCGACCGATCCAGCCCCGCGCCAGCCAGCAGTTGTGCCCATTGGTCCGCCCACCGGTTGGCCGCCTCCTTGCCCCTGCTGGCCGCATCCAGAAGAGGCGACATGTCTCTTTCTCCGTCGGACGCCTGCTTGTCCAGCGTGCGGCGCTGGCCGCCAACACCCGCGGCCGTCTGCACGTGCCGCTCCGCGGCAAGCGTCAGCACCTTCAGCGGCAGACCCGCGACCGGTACGCCGAGCTTGTCCAGTTCGCAAGCCAGGGCCGCCAACACCTGCGAGATGGCATCTTCCACGGCTTGCAGCGCACGGCGCGCCTCGTCGAGCAAGCTCACCGCCGAGAGCGCTGCAACCCGCGCGTCCAGCCACGGCGCAGTAGCCTCGAACATCAACCCAGACAAGCCGGAAGCAGTCGCGATCGTCGACCAGCGGCGAGCACGTGTTTCTTCACCGTCACGAAGGGTTTCGAGCTCCTTGAAGGCCAGGGACAAATCCAGCTCTGCCCGCTCGGACAGCGCCAGCTTCGCCTGCAGCTCGCTGGCCTCCTGGATGGTGTCGTGGCGACGGTCAGCCAGCGCATCCGCCGCTGACACCTGGAGTTCGAATTCGGACCCGCGCCGGACCAGTGCCTCAGCGTTCGCCTTCACGGCCTCCCAGGTCGCGTCCCGCGCCCGTCGCGCTTCGACGACCTCGTCCCGTGTCACGGTGTCGTGCGCTCTCTGGTACTGAGCCACGTCCAGCCTGGCCTGCCGGGCCTGCTGCTGCAGGGCCGTGGTGCGTCTTGAAAGCTCCCGTGCCTGCGCTTCGTCGTTGATCTGCTGCTGCGCCAGCGACTGGATGACGTCTGCCGAGGGTACCGTCATCATGCGCAGCGTGTCGACATCCTGCCGCCACTTGCCCAGCGCCGCAACGGCGGCCTCGGCAACCGACTCCTGCCTCTGGAGGGCCTTGCGAAGCTCGTCCAGGCTGACCTCGTAATCGCCGAGCTTCTGGGCGTTGGCCAGCGCCACCTGTAACCCCAAAGGGATCTCGAAGCCCGGCAAACCGGCCAGTTCCGCCCTGGCCTGATCCACCTCGGCCTGCTTGGCCTTCGCAGCCCGCTCCGAGGCGTCCAGCATCTGATGGATCGCGGCATGGTTGTGTAGCAGAACACCGAGGGAGAGCCGAACGCTCGCCAAGGGCAGGCGCGCGCGCACGGCATCCTCGGAGCTGTTGTCCCACCCGAGCTCCGCAGCCAGGCCCCTCGCAAGCACCCACTGCGCATCGATCTCGGACTGTCGCCTGGCGATGTCGCTCGTGTAGGCGCGGTACTGCACCCGCTGTTCGTTGAGCGCATTGATTTCGGCGCCAGCCGTTTGAACCTTGACGTCAACAACCAGGGCTTCGAGCGCAGTCTCTGCTTGGGCAATGCGATCGGTCTGGTGGTCGATATCGAACTGCGCAACGGCAAGCGCCCGCTCGGCATCTGCAAGGGCCCTGCCTGCCCCTTCTGGAAGCTCGACCACATCACCCAACGCGGCAAGGCGCATTGCGGCCTCGTCAAGGGCATTGACGTGTGGAGCGACCCGCCGAACACGGTCCAGCAAGTTACGCCGCTTCCTGAGATCCGCATGCTGGTCGCGCACCTGTGCGTGCGCACCATCGATTTCGGCGACTCTGGCACGGGCCTCGGACCAGTCCTTGGTTCTGACCGTAGCCTGCTTCAATGCCGCCGCGGCGCTGTCGAACTCGTCCAACGCGATGTAGTACTTGCGCTCCCCGGACCGGCGCTTCGACCAGAGACTGTCCGCCTGTGCCTCCAGGTTGTCCCGCACGGCACCGAGCCCCGCGATTCCTGCCGCGGACTGAAACAGGATTTGCCCCAGATCGTTCGACGCCGACAGGATGCTGAGCCCTCCCCGCACCAGCCGTTCGTGGTCCAGCCCGAACATCTGGGTGAAGAAGTCTCTGTCGGTGGACCCCAGATAGGTCGCCATCGCGCCATCGGCCAAGGGCTTGTCAGCCAGGTCCCGCAACGTCTGCTTGTTCCCCTTGACTCGCTGCAGTTGCAGTCTGTCGGAGCCGTGCGTCATCGATGCCCCGAGCCGCATCTCCGACATCACATGCAAGAAGGCATGGGGCGTGTTCTTCGGGATGCCGTACAGCAGATCGAGAATCGCCGCGCGAACGGTCGACTTGCCCGCCTCGTTGGGCCCCACGATGACATGGAAGTCTCTGTCGGCGGCGGGGAAATCGATCGTGCGGTCAGTGAAGTTGCCGTAACGAATGAGCTCAAGGTGTTCCAGTCGCATGGTTCAACCCCCCTTCGCGATGTGTGCCAGAAGCGAAGGCGCCGTGGTCTGCACCAGGGACTTGAGCCTACCGGCACGGATTTCCTCCAACTGCGGAACGGCGACGATGACCTCGTGCGGCAGCCGTCCGATCATCTGCATCAGGTCGTCCTGCAGGCTTTGCAGAAACGCGGCATCGCCGTCAGCCTTCAACAGCAGCTCCTGCAAGTCGGCAACGGCGTCGGCCCGCGCGGCAACAACCTCGGCTGCATCGTGCGGCGTGGTCTGCACGCGTACTTTTTCAATCCAGACACGCTCCGGGCCGAGCGCCGCAGCCTGTGCCAGTATTTCGGCGCGCAACTGCGACTCCAGGCCAAACAGTTGTCCGTGCGCAGCGCACGCGCCTGTCAGCGTGACCCGAACGGCCAACGGGTGGTCGCTGTCGGCGTTCTCGACAAGTTGCGCCAATGCACGGCCCACGGCCCGCACGACGTCGTCGAGGGTCGAAGACTCGGCGACGTCAACCCGCAAGGCCTGCCACCGAAGCACGTCGACGTAGATCGGCTCCACTGCCTCGACGTCGGTGCCGGCCGTCGTCACCATCAAGGCGCCCCGAGGCCCGGTCTCCCTGATGTGCCGGCCCTGAAGGTTGCCGGGGAACGCGATCGTCGAGGCGCCTTTCCAGATGCGCTGTTCGTGGACGTGCCCGAGCGCCCAGTACTGATAACCCCTGGCTTCAAGTTCGGCCATCGAGCACGGTGCGTAGTTCGCGTGCGCGGCATTGCCTTCCAGGGCGGTATGCAGCACGCCAATGTTCAGCCAGCCCTGCACCGGCGCAGGGTAGGTCAACGCAAGATTGTCCGTGGTTGCCGCTTCCTTGAAGCTGCGGCCATGCAGTGCAACGCGAAGTTCGGGGATCCGAAAGGTCTCGGTCTTCGCAGAGGAGAATTTGTGCACGTTGTCAGGCAAGACCAACTTCTTGGTCATCTCGTTGTCGGCGTCGTGATTGCCCAGCAGCAGATAAACCGGGATCCCCGCCAATTTGAGCCGACCCATCTGGCTGGCAAAAAAGATGCCGGTGTTGAAGTCTTTCCAGCTGCCGTCGTAGAGGTCGCCGGCAATCACCAGAAAATCGATCCTCTCGGAGATGGCCTCGCTCACCAGGTTTTCAAAAGCATCGCGCGTCGCCGTGCGCAGCAACTGTGTCGGTGCGCCCTGATACGCCGACAGTCCGGTGAGCGGGCTGTCTAGATGTATGTCCGCGGTGTGGATGAATCTCACGTTGCTCCCTCATTCCGTGAGCCTTTCACCAGGCCCACGCTGCAATTTCAACGGGGACCTGAAGTTGAGCTGATTCCAACGAATTTTCGGTCCCCTCCCCGATCTGAATGGTGAGCCGGATTATCAGCGTCGGAACCCACACACAAACGCCCGCTGCCGGCTGAAAGGCCGCAAACATTCTTTGCGGGAGTCCGTCTGCGGTGCCCCACCACCGGCGTCGCCCAGTCATGTTCAGACGCGGCACCGGCATTCAGGTGCTTGCGTGGGCATCGGCGCTGGATTGAGCTTCGGCATCGTCCGGCGAGCGCGGCGCCCGTGGGGGTTCGGCACGTCGACTGGCCTTGGCCAACTGCTGCGCCGCGCGGCGCAAGGCGCTGCAGCGGCGCAGGTTTTTTTCCATCGCCGCCAGCGGCATCTGTCCGTCCGCACCGGCGGCGAGCCATGCGGCCTTGAGCGTCTGGTAGGCACTTTCCATCTCGTCCAGCGCGACCGCGACCATGCCGGGACTGGGTTCACCCTGCTGCGGATCGCACAAAACGAACAGGTCGTCCGCATGGTGCGCAAACCGGGCCTGCGCCTGCGCCAGCGCGGAGCCCGCGACAACGGCCCAGGGGTTCAAGCCGCTGGCGGCGAGCGCTTGTTCGGACGCGGTCTCGAGGTAGCGCAGCACCCGCAATGCCCAGGCCAGCCGCTGGCTGGTGATGTGCGTCATCTCGGCGCGGTGCATGCGCTCGACGAATCGCTCGACGGACGCGTCGAGCTCAGTGGCGATCCGATGGTCGGTGGCCACCTGGCGGGCATCGATTCCGACCAGCGCAACACGCGCCATGCGCGCGGCAATATGCCCGACCCGGGCAATCTCGCGCCCGAGCGCATCGAGCGCCAGCGCAGGCACCGCCAGCACGTTGTCATCGAGAAACTGCAGTTGCGCCTCGTCTTCCTCGCGGGCGCGGAAACGCTGTTGCAACCAGCGTGTCAGTCCGGCGGCCAGCGGCCACATCAGCAATACCCCCAGCAAGTTGAACGTGGTGTGGAACAGCGCCAGCAGGATGGCTGGGTCGTCTGCCATGCCGAACGAAGCCTGGGCCCGCGATAACGCCGCGATCAGCCATGGCAACAACGCCAGCGCCGCACCGGCAGTGATAAGGTTGAAGATCACATGGGCGGCGGCGGCTCGACGAGCGTTGGGCGTGGCGCCGATGGCCGCCAGCAAGGCGGTGACGGTAGTTCCGATATTGGCGCCGATGACGACCGCGGCCGCACCCTGCGCACCGATCAACCCGCCCTGGGCCGCGGTCAGCGCGATCGCGATCGATGCGCTCGACGACTGCATCAGTACCGTCATCAGCAGACCGATCAGCAGCTGGACGACCACGGTCAAGGCGCCGTCACCTTGCGGCAGGCTGAGCTGGCCAGCCAGACTGGTGAAGGACTGCTGCAGCAAGCCGATGCCCATGAACAACAGGCCGAAACCCGCCACCGCAGTGCCGATGGCGCCCGCGCGCCGGCTCGAACCCGCCAGGCGCAACAGGACACCGACCCCCACCAGCGGCAGGGCCAGCGCCTCGATATTGAACTTCAGGCCCACCAGCGCCACCAGCCAGCCGGTCATGGTCGAGCCCACATTGGCGCCGAACAGCACCCACAAGGCAGGGGCGAGGACCAGCAACCCGGCGTTGACGAAACCGATGGTCGCCACGGTGATCGCACTGGAGGATTGCACCAGCGCGGTGACCAGCATGCCCGACCCCAGCGCGTGCCAGCGGGTACGCGTGGCCGCGCCCAGGATGCTCTGCAAGGCTGGTCCGGCCGCGAGCTTGAGCCCGTCCGTCATCATGCCCATGCCGAGCAGGAACAGGCCCAGGCCCCCGGCCAGCGAACCGATCAGCGCAAGTTGCTGCATATCCATGACAACATGGTAATGCCCAGGCCGCAGCGCTCGAGCGCTGCGAGCAAGAACGTTGGACGGCCGACCCTATCAACTGCGCGACACGCGCTTGAGAGGCTGCCAACCCGCGAACTGCGGATCGTCGCGCTTCACGGTGGGCCCATCGACATCCCAGGTCATGCACTGGCCCAGGTGAAACGGCGGCTTGGGGCAGGATGACGGTCAGGTCCATAACCTGTAGCTTCCGCTAGAAGGTATAGACCTGACCCCGAACTCCCCCGAACTCCTGCATCAACCAGCCCTTGAACGCCTTCGCTGCCGGGTTGATCAGGCTGCCTTCGGGTGAGATGAGGTAATACGCCTCCTTCATCGGCAGCGAATATTCCAGCAGGCGGACCAGGCGGCCACTGGCGATCAGGTCGTTCGCCACGGTGTCGTGCGCCAGCGCCACACCCAGTCCTTCCAGCGCCCACTGCATGCTCAATGCCCAGGTGCTGACATGGTGGATACGCGGGCGCTCGTATTTGCGGTGGCCGACATGCCCGGCCAGCCAGTTGTCCCAGGTCTGCAACGTGCCCGGCAAGCCGAACAGGTTGTGACGCAGCAGCTCGTGTACGTCCCCGATACCCTTGGCCAGCGCCGGCGTGCAGACCGGAAAGATGGTGTCGCGCGTCAGCCGCTGGCCCGCGCGGCCCTCCCATTTGCCCTGCCCCAGCACGATCTCCACTGCCGCCAGGTTACGCGGCTTTTCGGTCGGCCAGATCGACGTGGCCACATCGAGTTGCACCCAGGGAAACTCGGCCAGGAACAGTTGGAGTCGCGGCGTCAGCCAGAAGGTCGCGAACGAGATGTTCGAGTGCAGTTCCAGCACGTCGGGCTCGTTGCGACCGGTCAGCACCGCGGTGCCCTCCTCCAGGGTCTGGAAAGCGGCCTGTACCGTGGGCAGGTAACCGCGGCCGATGTCGGTGAGCTCCAGCCCGCGTGCGCGGCGGTGGAACAACTGCCGGCCGAGCGCGCTTTCCAGGCTCTTGATCTGCTGGCTCACCGCCGACTGCGTCATGTGCAGTTCCTGCGCCGCCTCGGTGAAACTGAGCGCGCGCGCCGAAGCCTCGAATGCGCGCAGCCAGTTCAGCGGTGGAAGTCGCGTCAAGGAATTCCTCGGTCGGTTGTCGTTGCAATGTCCGGCAGTGGCCCCGGCAGGGAGCGCCAGTGGCGCTGGTCACGTCGGGCCAGCTCGAATGGAGAATGCCTGCCAGCTGCCACTGCATTAGTCAGGCATTAGTTTGGCTAATCCTACACCGCGCGATTGTGCATTTGTCCTGCCGCGGCGGTTCCGGCACACTGCGACTCCTCACCAACCCTCTTATTCCTGGCGGCGAAACATCCATGAACCAGCAACCCTCCGACTTCACGATCGGCTTCATCGGCCTGGGCAACCTGGGCGAGCCGCTGTGCAACAGCCTGGTCAGCAAGGGCTTCCGTGTCACGGTCACCGACCTGAACAAGGCGAACGCCCAGCGACTGCTCGACGCCGGCGCCGCCTGGTCGGACGATATCGCGGGGGTCTGCAAGAGCGCCAATGTGGTCATTACCGCGCTGCCGTCGGTCGCGGCCTCGCGCAAGGTGGTTGAAGGCCCCGGTGGCGTGTTCGAGCACCTGGCGTCCGGCGGCACCTGGATCGAGATGAGCACCACCGACCTGAACGACCTGCAGCGGCTGCAGGACGTCGCCCAGGGTCTGGGCATCAGCGTGCTGGAATGCCCCGTCACCGGCGGCGTACACCTGGCGCATTCGGGCCAGATCACGGTGCTGGTCGGCGGCGAACAGACGGTGTTCGACCGGGTCCGCTCGATCCTGCAGGCCATGGGCGGCGAGATCATCTACATGGGCAAGCTTGGTAACGCATCGGTGGTCAAGGTGGTCACCAACATGCTGGCCTTCATCCACCTGGTGGCCGCCGGCGAGGCGATGATGCTGCCGGCCAAATACGGCGTCGACCCGGACGCAACCTGGCGCGCGATCCGCGCCAGCTCGGGCAACAGCTTCGTGCACGAGACCGAGTCCAAACTCGTGCTCTCGGGCAGCTACAACGTGAAGTTCACGATGGACCTGGCCTGCAAGGACCTGGGCCTGGTGAACGCCATTGCCGAGAAACTCGGCGTACCGCTGGAGCTGGGCAGCCACACGCAGCAGATTTTCCGGCGCGCGCACGGATTGTTCGGCTCGCAGGCGCAGTCGCCCGAGGTCGTGCGCATGATCGAGCAGGCCTGCGGTCTGGAGTTGCGCGCGCCGGGTTATCCGAGCGAGCTGGTGGCCGAATAGATCGATGGCCGAGACCACACCCCTGACCCACGGCCAGTGGCAGGACCGGGCGGCGGCATTGCGCCCGGAGGGTCGCCACGTCATCGGCGGGCAACTGCTGGCGTCGCGCTCGGGCGCGAGCTTCCAATGTATCAACCCAGCCACCGGCGCCGTGCTGGCACAGGTCGCCCAGGGCGACGCGGCGGACATCGATCTGGCGGTATCCAGCGCCCAGGCGGCCTGGGCAGATCGACGCTGGCGCGGACTGCCGCCACGCCAGCGCATGGACGTGCTGCTGCGTTTCGCCGACGCGGTCGAACGGCACGCCGGCGAACTCGCGCTGCTCGAGACGCTGGACATGGGCAAACCGATCAGCGACGTGCTTGACATCGACCTGCCCGAGGTGCTGCGCACGATCCGTTATTTTGCCGAGTGCATCGACAAGATCGAAGGGGCGGTGACGCATACGGCGCCAGGTTCGCTGCACATGACCGTGCATGAGCCGCTGGGCGTGGTCGGCGCGATCTCGCCGTGGAACTACCCGATGCTGATGGCGATCTGGAAGGTCGCGCCGGCACTGGCAGCAGGCAACTGCGTCGTGCTCAAGCCGTCGGAGCTGGCGCCGCTGAGCTGCGTGCGCCTGGCACAGCTGTTCCTGGAAGCGGGCGGGCCGGCAGGCGTTTTCAGCGTGGTCAACGGTCTGGGGCCGCAGGCTGGCAAGGCTTTGGCACTACACCCGGACGTAGCCAAGCTGACCTTCACCGGTTCGACCGCGGTCGGCAAGCTGCTGCTCGCGTATGCCGGGCAATCGAACATGAAACGGGTCGCACTGGAGACCGGCGGCAAGAGCCCGCAGATCTTCTTCGACGACCTGTACGACCTCGACGCCGCGGTGGACCGCGCGATCGGCGGCATCTACGACAACGCCGGCCAGGTCTGCAATGCCGGTTCGCGGCTGCTGGTGCAACGCGGTATCCACGATGCCTTCGTGGCGCGTTTCGTCCAACGCACGGCGCAGCTCTACCGGCCGGGCGATCCGCTGGACCCGGCCACCACGCTGGGCCCGGTCGTCGGTGACGCGCACCGTGGCAAGGTGCTGGCGCACGTCGCCCGCGCGCGCGAGCAAGGCGCCCACCTGGCCATGGGCGGCGCCGGCGCGGCGGTGCCCGGGACGGGGGCGTTCGTTGCGCCAACCCTGTTCACCGCCACCGGGGGCACCATGGACATCAACCGGGAAGAGATATTCGGCCCGGTCGCGTCGGTCATGGCCTTCGACACCGAGGACGAAGCGATGGCGCTGGCCAACGACTCGGTCTACGGCCTGGCGGCTGCTGTCTGGACCGCCGACCTGAAACGCGCGCACCGCTGCGTAGGTACGCTCGAAGCCGGCGTGGTCTGGGTCAACTGCTTCGGCGATGGCGACATGACGCAACCGTTCGGCGGCTACAAGCAGTCGGGCAATTCACGCGACAAGCACATCAACAGCCTGCTGTCGTACATGCAATCGAAGTCGGCCTGGTTTTCACTCATCTGAAAAGGGCGCCGCCATGTTCGATGATGTTTGATGTGATAGCATCAAGCATCATTGCAGGGACGAAGCTCGATGCGAACCACGCTGGACATTGCAGATGACGTGCTGTTTGCCGCCAAGGAACTGGCGCAGCGCGAAAAAAAATCGGTCGGTGCCGTGATCAGTGAGCTGGCGCGCCAGGCCTTTGCCCAATCCCGCGCAAGCACCGGCACCATCGCGGGCGCCGGAAAAGCACCTCATGCCGCGGAGCCGCTTGCGGCGTATGGCATCGAGCCACTGCCCGCGCGCGGTGGCATCGTCAGCAATGAACTGATCGACCGATTGCGCGATGCCGAAGGGGTCTGATGCGCGCCTTGCTCGATATCAATATCCTGATTGCACTGCACGACCGCGACCATGTACACCACCGGCGCGCCAGCGACTGGCTCGCCGCCAACATCGAGCACGGCTGGGCCAGCTGTCCACTCACACAAAACGGCTGCCTGCGCATCATGAGCCAGAGCGCCTATCCGAACGCGCAGCCACTCTCGATACTGGTTCCCATGTTGCAAAGCGCAACCGGGCACCCACGACACCTGTTCTGGCACGACGACATCAGCGCACTGGACGCGCGCTGCTTTCACCATCCGCATATCCATGGTGCGCGTCAATTGACCGATCTGTATCTGCTGGCCCTGGCAGTGCGCAAAGACGGCAGGCTCGTGAGCTTCGATCAGCGGATCCCGCTGAGTGCCGTGGCCGGTGCGCAGGCCCGGCATCTGGTGACGCTGTAGCGACCCTCGTATGCGTCGCCACGGCGCGGTGGCGCGCGCACCCTGTTCAGGTGTTCGGTGGACCCGCCGGCCCGACCAGGTGCACCTCCCGCTGCGGGAACGGAATGCTGATGCCGCCGGCCTCCAGTGCCGTTTTGCAGCGATGCACCAGTTCGAGTTTCGTCATCCACCAATCGGCACGCGGAGTCCAGACCCGGAACAGGATGTTGACCGAACTGTCGCCGAGCGATTCGACGATGATCAGCGGCGCAGGCTCCTTCAAAATACGCGGCTCCTCGGCAACGATACGCTTCAGGATGGCCAGCGCGGCGTCGATGTCATCGCGGTAACCGATGCCGTAATGCTCGTCCACACGCCGGATGTCCTGGTCGGTGACCGAGTAGTTGATGATGGTCTGGCCCCAGATCCGGGAGTTGGGCAGGAAGGCGGTCGGTCCGTCCGGCTGGTGCGCCTTGCAGATGAAGAAGCCCAATTGGTCGATGATGTAGACGTCGCCGTCGACCTTGACCGCGTCGCCGATCTTGAACGGCCGGAACGCCAGGATCATGACGCCGGCGGCAACGTTGCTCAGCGTGCCCTGCAAGGCCAGGCCGATCGCCAGGCCGGCGGCACCGAGCACCGCGATCAGGCTGGTGGTCTGCACGCCGAACCGGCTGAGCACCGCAATCACGGTGAACACCATGACGGCGACACGCACGATCTTGCCCGGCAAGGGGTGGAACACCAGATCGATCCTGGCGGTCTTCGTGATCGCACGCGTCGTGGCGCGCCCCAGCCAGCTGGCGGCGGCGAAACCGACGACAAGGGTGACGATGGCGCCCAGCACATTCATGCCATAGGTCGCCAGCACGGCGGTCAATTGGGTGGTGAGTTGCTCGAGGTAGTCATTCATCCGAACCATGATAACGGCCATGATTGCCTGAGCGCGGCGGGTGCCTTGTGCAGCCCACGCCAGCGACTTGCGTGCTTCGGATCGCGTGCGCGCAGGTTCGGCAGGGCGTGAACGAGCGCTGCCGTCAGCCGTGCGACGCAACTGCCGGTCGGCTCTCGAAAAACTGCCGCATCGCCAACTCCGTGGCGCCGATGTGGCGTGCGAGCAGTTCGCATGCCAGCGCCGTGTCACGCCGCAGCACCGCATCGGTGATGGCCGCGTGTTCGGCCACGACATCGCGCACCTGCGCAGCGGCCTCCTTGTGGTGCAGGATACGGATCGTGCGGTAACGCTCGGCCTGGTCGACCAGCTGGTTATGCAGGCGCAGCAACCACTGTGAGCCGCAGCCGGCAATCAGTGTGCGGTGAAAGGCACGATGGCGTTGTTCCCACAATTTGCCCGCCTCGACATCGGTCGCACCCTGCGGCAACGGCGTGCGCGCCAGCAGATGGTTGGCCGCAATGACCTGCGCCTCCCAGGCCGCGTCTCCGCGCGCGATTGCCTGCGTCAATGCGGCAGTGTCGAGCGCCTTGCGCGCCAGCGTCTGATCCTGCAGGTCGGCCAGCGAGACCGGCGCCACGACAAAACCGCGTTGCCCTTGCGCCAGCACCAGGCCCTCGGTGGACAGGCGCAACAAGGCCTCGCGCAACGGACTCAGCCCCAGGCCATAACGTTGCTGCAACTGGTTGATCCGCAGCCGCGCCTCGGGTGCCAGCCGGCCGTTGAGGATGTCGTCGCGCAGCTGGCGAAACGCCCGCTCGGCCAATGTCGTATCGCCATCGCCATCCGTCGTGGGCGCGCCGCGTGCACCAGGCGCAGGCACAACGCGCGTGTGCTGCGCGATGGGTTCTGGTGCGTTCGAGTGCTGTTTCATGACGCGAGCGCAAATTATATGCACGCATGAAATTTATATTGACACAAGAATTTTATTTTCTTATCCTGCGCATACACGGTGACTGCACCGCCAAATCCACCCCCACCGCCACCCCTTGCAAAGGACGCACCATGCCCAAGCGCAGAACCCTCCTCGCCCACACCCTCCTTCTGGCGGGCCTGACCCTGGGCAGCAATGCCTGGTCGCAAGCCATGCAGATGCGTATCTCGCATGCCGCGGCCGAAACCGACTGGCTGCACAAATCGATGGTGATGTTCAAGGAAAAGGCCGAGGCGGCGCTCCCGGGCCAGGTTGCGGTGCAGGTGCACGGCGCCAGTTCACTGTTTCGCCAGGGTACCGAGGTGCCGGCGCTGCAGCGCGGCAACCTCGAGATGAGCACGATGACGACCTTCGAGGTCGAGCAGCAGATGCCCGAATACGGCGTCCTGAGCGCCGGCTACATCTTCCGCGACTACGACCACCTGGCCAAGGTGATGCGCGGCCCGATCGGCAAGGACTATTACGACGCGGTCGCCGCCAAGATGGGTATCCAGATCATCGAAGTGACCTACCTGGGCACGCGCCAGCTCAATCTGCGCGAAGCCAAGGACGTCAAGACACCAGCCGACCTGGCCGGCGTCAAGCTGCGCATGCCCGGTGGCCCCGGCTGGCTGGCGCTGGGCCGTGGCCTGGGCGTGAGCCCGACCCCGATGGCCATGCCCGAGGTTTACCTGGCGATCAAGACCGGCGCGGTCGATGGACAGGACAACCCGCTGTCGCTGACCAAGAACAACAACCTGCATGAAGTCACCAAACAGATCACGCTGACGTCGCACCTCGTGCAACCGGTGTTCTACGCCGTGGCCAAACCCTTCTGGGACAAGCTCTCGCCGGCGCAACAGGAGGCCCTGCGCAAGGCCGCGCGCGAGTCGAGCAAGTTCAACGACGACAACCGGATCGCTGAAGAGAAGGAACTGGGCGACTTCTTCGTCAAGGCCGGCCTGAAGGTCACGACACCGGACGTCGCAGCCTTTCGCGCCTCGGTCGACAAGCAGTACCAGGAGTCTGGCCTGGCCGCCAAGTGGCAGCCCGGCCTGAAGGAGAAGATCCAGGCGGTTCGGTAACACCGGACGAGGATGCAGATGCTGGCCTCCTGGCTGGCGCGCTTGCGCGCGCTGGCCGCCATCGTCACCACGCTGCTGTTTGCCGCGATCTTCGCGATCTTCCTGTTCGCGATCTTCATGCGCTACGTGCTGCAGCAGCCGGTGGCTTGGGCGGATGAACTCAACATCATCCTGCTGCTGTGGGTGATGTTCATCGCTGGCGCGCTGGTGCTGCGCGACAACGAACATGTGGCGTTCGACATCGCCTGGAACGCCGCACCACCGGCAGGCCGACGCGCCATGGGCATCATCGCCGCGCTGGCCTTCGGCGGTCTGTTCCTCGCCGCGCTGCCAGGCACCTGGAGCTACATCACCTTCCTGTGGCGCGAACGCACCACGGTACTCGAATGGCGGCTGGACTGGGTCTATGCCTGTTACCTGGTTTTCTTCATCGCCGTCATCATCCGTTTTGGCGCCCGACTGATCGGCCTGATCGGTCCGCGGTGGCGCGACCGGGTGGAGGATTGACATGAGCCTGGCCTTTGGAATCCTGTTGGCGGTGTTCGTCATCGGCGCCCTGTTGCGGGTGCCGCTGGCGATCTCGATGTTGTCCGCCGGCATGGCCTATCTGTTCGCCAGCGGCCAGGACGTCGGCCTGGCCGCCGACCAGGTGATGAACTCGATGTATGGCAGTTACGTGATGCTGGCCATTCCGATGTTCATCCTGGCAGCCAACGTCATGAACGCCGGCACCATCAGCGAGCGCTTGTGGTCGGCCGCCGACGTGGTGGTCGGGCGCATGCGCGGCGGCCTCGGGCAGGTCACGGTGCTGGTCAGCACGGTGTTCTCCAGCATGAGCGGCAGCGCCATCACCGACGCCGCCGGCCCGGGCATGGTGGCGATCAAGATGATGCGCTCGGTCGGCCACTACAAGCCCGGTTATGCGGTCGCCATCACCGCCGCCGCGGCCACCATCGCTCCCATCATCCCGCCGTCGATTCCCATGGTGCTGTATGCATTGCTCACCGGCACCTCCGTCAGTGCGATGTTCCTCGGTGGTGTCGTGCCCGGCCTGATGATGGCGCTGTCGCTGATGGTGGCCATCGCCGTGATGGCCAAACGCGAAGGCCTGCCCCTGGGCGACCGCCTGACGGGCGCGCAGACCTGGACCGCCATCCGCCGCGGCCTGCTGCCGCTGACACTGCCGGTGGTGCTGCTGGGCGGCATCTGGTCGGGCGTATTCACACCGACCGAGGCGGCGGCGGTCGCGGCGTTCTACGCCTTGATCCTGGCCGGTATCGTCTACCGCGCATTGGGCTGGCGTGGCCTGTTCGCGGTATTTGCCGAGTCGATGCGCCAGTCGGCCGTGGTGATGATCCTGATTGCCGGCGCATTCGTCGTCAACTATGCCGTCACAGCCGAACAACTGGCGCTGGTGCTGGTCGGCTGGATCGAGGCGCAGAATCTGAGCGCCCTGCAATTCCTGCTGCTGGCCAATCTGATGTTCCTGCTGCTGGGCTGCATGCTCGACACCGGCGTGTTGTTGCTGGTGGTGCTGCCGACCCTGATGCCCGCCGTGCGCCTGCTCGAGATCGACCCGGTGCATTTCGGCGTCGTGGCGATCGTCAACTTCATGATCGGCCTGATCACGCCGCCGTATGGGCTGCTGCTGTTCGTCCTGTCTTCGCTGGCTGCAGTGCCGCTCAAGGACATCTTTGCCCAGGTCTGGAAGCTGTTGATTCCGCTGCTGCTGGTCTTGCTGCTGCTGGTGTTGTTTCCGCAGCTGGTGTTGTGGCTGCCACGGCTGGCCGGTTATGGAGGATGAGATGGCCCGCACCGACAGCGCGACGGACAACCCGCCAGTGGCCTTCGTCACCGGCGCGGCTCAGGGGATCGGCCTGGCGACCGTGGAACGGCTGGCGCAGGACGGGTTCCGGGTCGTGGCGATGGATCGCAACGCCGCGCTGTTGGCGCAGCAGGTGCAGCGGCTGCACGGCCTGGGCCTGGACGTGGCGGCAGCTGTCGCCGACGTGTGCGACCGCGCAGCGGTCGTCGCAGCCATGCAATCGCAGCGGCGCATCGATGCCATGGTCTGCGCCGCCGGCATCTACAACGACGTGCAACTGCTGGACCTGACCGAACAGGCGTTCCGGCAGATGCTCGACGTCAACGTCATCGGTACCTTCATTCCGGCGCAGGAGGCGGCCCGGCGCATGCAGCCCGGCGGACGTATCGTCACGGTCTCGTCGCGCGGCGCGCTGGGCGGAACCCGTTTTGCGCACTATGTCGCATCCAAGGCAGCGGTGATCGGCCTGACCCGCGCCATGGCGATGGAATTGCGCGGCAGGCAGATCGCCGTCAACTCGGTCGCGCCCGGCTTCACCGACACGCCGATGACCCGCTCCGCACCCGAGGAGATGTTCGCGGCCTGGGAAGCACTCGAGCCTGGCGGCAAAGCGGCAACGCCGGACCTGATCGCCAACGCCATCGCCTTTCTGGCGTCCCCGTCGACGCAATTCATCACTGGCCAGACCTTGTTCGTCGATGGCGGCAAGTCGCTGGGCGGACTGGGTATCTGAATGGCGGTGCCATGGCGGTCCTGATCACCGGCGCGGGCGTCATCGGTTGCCATACCGCCAGGCTGCTCGCGGCACGCGGCACGACAACGCTGCTGCTGGATCTGCAGCCGGCGCATGCTGCGATTCGCACCATCGTCGATGACCCGCGGGTGTCGGTCGTCACGGGCGACGTGACCGACGCCGCCATGCTAGAGCGCCTGGCGGGGGACAACGGCATCGAGGCCATCGTGCACACCGCCGCCTTGTTGTCGACCGCGATCCGCAAGGATCCGCTGGCCGGCATCCACGTGAATGTCATGGGCACGGCCCATGTGCTCGAAGTCGCGCGCCGCCGCCAACTGCGCCGCGTCGTGCTGGCCAGTTCGAGCACGGTGGGTTACCAGGCCTTCGGCGATTTCACCGGCGCTGCATTTCCGGAAGACTTCGCGATGCACTACCTGCGCCACCGGCCGCAATCGATCTACGTCGGCACCAAGGTGGCCGGCGAGTATCTGGCGCTGCTGTACCGCGACCTGTACGGCCTGGGTGTTGTCGCGTTGCGGTACGCCGCGGTCGTCAGCGCCTGGAGCGGGCCGGGCACGTCGGTGCCGGGCAAGGTGTTGTCCAGTCTGCTGCTGCCCGCGCGGCGCGGCGAAACAGCCCACATCGACGACCCCTACACGGTCTGGTTGGGTGGAGAGGAGTTCATCGATGCGCGTGATTGCGCACGCGCGAATGTCGCCGCACTCGACGCTGCCGCGCCCGCCCAGGGCGTCTACAACATCGGCATCGGCCGCTTGTCCAGCTTCGATGACTTCGTCGACGCCGTACGCCTGTCGTATCCTGCGCTGCGGGTGCAACTCGCGGTGCAGCCGGCCGGTGGTTTCGCCGGTTTTGCGCATGTGCGCAGCGCCGCATCCGACATTTCCGCCGCCGCTCGCGAACTGGGCTGGACACCCGCCTATTCGCTCGCCGACGCCATCACCCACTACGCGCCCTTGCTGGACTGAGAGCCACGCGCCGCGCGACCCAGCCCATGACCATACCTGCCTTCGTCGACCCCGACCACCAGCCACCGATGCCATTCCAGGCGGCCGAAGACTATGCCGTCACCGTCATGAGCTGGGCGCAGGAAACCCTGCCAGATGATGTGGTGGAGACACGCGACCTGGCCTACGGTGACGACCGGCTGCAACGATACGACGTGTACGCGCCGCGCGGCGCCCGCAATACGCCGGTGCTGGTGTTCTGGCACGGCGGCGGCTGGACCAACGGCTACCGCGACTACACGCGATTCATGGCACCCCATGTGACCCGCCTGGGCATGGTGCTGGTGGCACCGTCCTACCGGCTGACGCCAGCACACCGGATGCCGGCACCGCTCGACGATTGCCTGGCCGTGCTCGGCGCATTGTCCCGGGACATCGGCGCACTTGGCGGCGCAGCCGACCGACTCTACCTGTCCGGGCATTCGGCCGGGGGCCACCTGGCCACGATGACCGCGTTGCGGCACGACCGCTGGGCCGGCGCCGGCATGCCGGCGCATGCGATTCGAGGCTGCCTGCCGATCAGCGGCATCATGGATCTGTACCATCCCGCGCCCGCGCCGGGCAGCCTGGAGGAACGGGTCTACACCACGGTGCTGGCCGATCCGGACCAGGATGCGGTGATGAGCCCGCTGTGCTGGAGCGTCGGCAACCGGGTACCGTTCCTGCTCAGCCACGGCGAGCGTGACAGCGAACGGGTGATCCGCTCGAACCGGCGCCTGTTTGCGCTGCTGCAATTGCAGCCCGGCCCGGTGCGCCATGCAGTGCAGGCCGGCCGCGACCATTTCCAGACCCACAGCGACTTGCGCCGGGCCGACCACCCCTGGTACAACAGCCTGCGGCAGCTGGCCGGAACCGGCATCCGGTGACCCGGGACCCGGGACCCGCGCCGAGCGGGTATGCTGGCGCCCTGCACTCGACAAACCCGACACGGGAGACAACACCATGCCCAGCCTGTTTGACCCCGAACAACGCGCCCAATACGCACGTGACGGTTACCTGATCGTACGTTCCTTGTTCGACACCGAGGAGATCGGCCTGCTGCGCACCGCCATGGAACAAGACCCGCACCTGCGCGCAAGCCTGTACGAGCGCAAGGACGCGCAAGGCAAGTCCACCCGCATGGCCTTGTGGAACCATCCTGGCGACAGCGTCTACGGGCTGGCGGCGCGTTCGCGGCGTGTCGTCGACACGATGGAGGACATGCTCGGCGGCGAGGTCTACCACTACCACTCGAAACTGACGGCCAAGGAGCCTTTCGACGGTGGTGCCTGGGAATGGCACCAGGATTACGGCTACTGGTACCACAACGGCTGCATGTACCCATACATGGGCAGCGTCATGGTCGCGCTCGACCGCGCCAACCGCGACAACGGCTGCCTGCAGGTGCTGCGCGGTTCGCACCTGGCGGGCCGGGTCGACCACGGTGTGTTGCCGGGCGAACAGGTCGGTGCCGACATGCGCCGGGTCGAGCAGATGCTGCAACAGATGGAGCGGGTCTACGTGGAACTCGAACCCGGCGACGGTCTGTTCTTCCATGCCAACCTGATGCACCGATCGGACCAGAACCGCTCGCCGAACCGGCGCTGGACAGTGCTGTTCTGCTTCAACGCGGCGCGCAACAACCCCTACCTGGAACACCACCACCCGCAATACACTCCGCTGCACAAGGTCGATGACGACGCGGTGCGGCGCGCCGGCGTCAAGCTCGCGCCCGAGGGCAGTGACCACTTCCGCAAGCAGTCGGCCAACCCACCGGAGTTGACGCGCCGGTTCTGACTCCACGGCGCGCTGGGCTGGCATCCGACTCAGCCAGCGGCGCGCAGACGCACCACCAGCGCGCGCAGGTCGGCGCGTTGCGCCAGTGCCGGGTCGTGGTGGGTGCTGCGCTCGCGCACGATACGCTCGAGCATGGCCGGCTGCGGCGTCAAGGGGCCGAAGAAACGGGGCTCCGTGGCGTGGGCGATCAGCAAGGTGGGGAAATTCTCGACCTCGATCGGGTCGAGCAGATCGGCCTGGTCTTCGACATCGACCCACACAAATCGCATGCCCGGGAACCGCTCGCGGACCAGGGTGAACACGCGATCGTAATCGCGGCACACACCGCACCACTGGGCGCACAGGCATACCACCAGGACTTGCGGATCTGACACGTCATGAGAGGCGGCGGCCGGCCGCACAGAGGGATAGCAACAGACGGCATGCTAGCAGGGGCAACTCGCGAGCGCCGGGGCGGGCACAATGTAATCATGACGAAACGCCGGGCCGCTCCCAAGTTTCCTCGCACCCCCCCGGGGGGCCTGGCGAAGCCAGGGCTGGGGGCGATCTCAAACCAGGGCACGAGGGTTGCGGCCCGAATCAACCCCGGAGAGTGCCGATGAAGATCGTTCCCCTGTCACCCACCATCGGCGCGCGGATCGATGGCGTGAACCTGTGCGAGGCGCTCGACGAGCAGTCACGCGACGCGCTGCGTGGCGCGTTGCTGGCGCACCATGTGCTGTTTTTCGAGAATCAGCCGGTCACGCCCGCGCAACACCGCGCGCTGGCCCAGCGGTTCGGTGCGCTGCATATCCACCCGATCTACCCGCGGGTGCCGGATGTGCCAGAAATCATCGTGCTCGACACCGACGCGGACAACCCGCCGGACAACGACAACTGGCATACCGACGTCACCTTCATCCAGACGCCGCCGATGGGCTCGCTGTTGTCGGCGCGCCAGCTGCCGCCACACGGCGGCGACACCTTGTGGTCAAGCAACATCGCGGCCTGGGAGGCCTTGTCGATGCCGATGCGGCGCATGCTCGACGGACTGAACGCCGAACACGACATGGTCAAATCGTTTCCGGCGCACCGTTTCGCGCGCACGCCCGACGAACGCATCACCTGGGAGGCGGCCTGCAAGGCCAATCCGCCGGTTGTGCATCCGGTGGTACGCACCCATCCAGAGAGCGGGCGCAAGGGCCTGTTCGTCAGCGAGGGCTTCACGACCCGCATCCTGGAGCTGACGCTGGCCGAAAGCGACGCCATGCTGTGCCTGCTGATCACCCATGGCGCGCGGCCCGAGTTCACGGTGCGCTGGCGCTGGAAGGTGGGTGACTTCGCGTTCTGGGACAACCGACTGACCCAGCACTATGCGGTCGCCGACTACCTGCCGCACCGGCGCGTGATGCACCGGGCAACCATTCTCGGCGACCGACCCTTTTAACCTACAAGCGGCAGTCGATCGCTTGATTTGCGCTGGCAACGCAGATGAACAGTGACAATTTTGGCCGTGCGCCAGTTGCTGAACTTCCTGGCCGAGAACCTGCGCCGCGAGAGTGCGCCGCCGCCCTGATGCTCAGGCGCCTGCGGCCGGCGCGGGGCGCATCAACTCGCGCGCCAACCGCACCGGAAAGTGTTGCCGGATGGCGTCGTCGATGTCGGCCGGAATATGCGAGGGGAAATGGCTGGCCAGGATCCCCCGCAGCTTGCCAGCGGCGCGCTCGACCAGGTCCGGCCGGCCCTGCTCGGCCCACTGGTTGGGGCTGGAGCGATCGCCAACGAGCGGGTACAGGTAGTCGCGCTGCATCAGTTTCAGCGTCTGTTCAGCGCCCAGGTAGTGACCGGGGCCTCCCAGGCAGACCTGGCGCATCGTGTCGAGCGAAATCGTCTCGTCGTTGACTTCGATGCCGCGAATGGTGCGCTGCACCGCGCCGATCAGGTCGTTGTCGATCAGCAGGCTCTCGAGCGAGAAACCCATCAGGCTGGCCATCATGCCGGCCGACTCGTAGATCAGGTTGGCGCCGCTGTTGCCCACCAGCGCATGGTTGTAGGCACGCTCCATGCCGCATTGGGCGTCGGGCAGCTTGGCATCGGTCATGCCCGACGCGGTACCGCCGGTGAGGTCGTAAAAGCGTGACATCTGGGCGCTGGCTGCCGACAGCAGGGCCTGCTCCGGGCTGCCACCCGACATCGCGCCGGTGCGCAGATCGGACACGAAGCACCAGGTGCCGAAAATGGCGGTCGCCTTGGGCGCGATGGCATTGACATAGACCAGGCCGGCCAGGCATTCGGCCACCTCCTGCACCAGCGCAGCCGCCAGCGATGCCGGCGCGGTGGCACCCGCCTGTCCGGCCGAGAGCAGCAGCACCGGCATGCCGCCGCGCACGGCCACCTCCATGCATTTGCAGGCGTCGAACGCGAACTTCATCGGGGGTACGACGAAGCAATTGGACTGGCTGACGAAAGGCCGCGCGCGCCACTTGTCCTCGCCGCCGGCGATCAGGTGCAGCATCTGCAGGCTCTGCTCGACATGTTCGGGCGAGACCCAACTCGAGCCAACGTGTTTGGTCGTACCCATCACCGACGCATAACAGGTGTTGAAATCCATCTCGGCCGGATCGGTCAGCTCGCGGCACACCACCGAGCGCTGGAAGAAATGCAGGTGTTCGAGCGTATCGACGACGCGGGCGATGTTGTAGAGGTCCTGCGTCGTCGAATCGCGGTATTCGCCGGTCTTGGCTTCGACCATGTGCACCGCGGCGCCGGCCGTGCCGAAGTAGACCTTCGAGCCCCACGGCTCCATGTCGTATTTCGGGTCCTGCGCATGCAGCACGAAATGGCGCGCTGCGTTGGCGATCGTGTCCTCGACCAGGGCCCTGGGAAACAACAACCGCCCGGCATCGGTCAACCTGGCGCCGGCGCGGGTCATCAGTTCGATGCCGCTGTCGGGCGCGTCGGCGAAGCCGATGGTCTCGAGCGCGTCCAGCGCGGCGTTGTGGATCTTCCTGACGTCGGCGTCACTCAGCGGCTGGTAACGCCCCCCCTCCATGCCCGGGCGTACCGGGCGCATGCTCTCGGGCAACGGTGCGGCCCGCGCGGCGCGGCGGGCTTCGCGGGCGCCGCCGCGGCGCACGACTGTTTCTGCGGTATCGCTCATGTCAAGCTCCTGGTCTTTTTCGGTGATGGATTTCGTGCGGCGTCAGGCCCGCAGACGCTCGTTGCGCGGATCGAACAGCGGCTCCGACTGGACCGTGGCCGGCAGCATCTGCCCCAGGACGTTGACCTGCACGCGGGTGCCCGGAGTCGCGTTGGCGGCGCGCACATAGGCCAGCGCGACGCTTTTTTGGAGCGTGTGGCTCCAGACCCCGGAGGTGGTCAGGCCGATGTTGGTGTCGCCATCGAAGACCTGCGCACAATACGGTGCCTCGGCGACGCCGGGCGCATCGAAGGTCAGCGGCACGAACCGTTGCGCCGGGCCACGCGCGATCTCGTCCCGCAAGGCCTGCTTGCCGACGAAATCGGCCGCCTTGTCGGCCGCAACAAAACGGTCAAGCGAGGCTTCAAGTGGCGTGTAGCCGCTTTCCAGGTCGCTCTTCCAGCCGCGATAACACTTGTCCACCCGCAGGCTGTCCATCGCGTACATGCCGAAGTCGCGGATGCCCAGCGGCTCCCCGGCGCTCCAGACGGCGTCGTACAGGGCCGCCATCACCCCGACCGGCGCGTGCAACTCCCAGCCCAGCTCGCCAACATAGTTGACGCGCAGCGCCAGCACCGCACCGGCGACGGTCCCGATCGTGCGCGCACCGAGCCACGGGAAAGCGGCATTGGACAAATCGGCGTCCGTCACCTGCGCGAGCACCGCGCGCGCGCGCGGGCCGACGACGATCAGCGTGCCGGATTCGCTTGATCGGTCATGCACCGTGATCGAGCCGTCGGTCGGCAAGCCGGTCTGCAGCAGGTCCATGTCGTGTGTTGCGGCAATCGCCGCGCTGATGATGTGGAAATGGTCCTCGCCCAGCCGGGTGACCGTGAACTCGCTGAGCAGCTTGCCGGTGGGCGTCAGCGCGTAGGCCAGCGACAGCCGCCCCACGGCCGGCAACTTCGAGCAGGTCAGGCGATCGAGATGGCGCGCCGCACCCGGCCCCTGCAGCTCGAATTTCGTGAAGCCGGGCAGGTCCAGCACCGCGACCCGTTCGCGCACCGCCTGCACCTCCTGGGCAACCGCATCGAACCACACATGCTCGCGCCGGAACGAGGGTTTGTCCGGCGCCATGTCACCCGTGCGGTCGAACACCACCGCACGCTCCCAGCCGCCGCGGGCGCCGAAGCGCGCACCCTTGGCCTGGAGCCGGTCGTACAGTGGCGAGGTGCGCAGCGGCCGCCCGGCCGGGCGTTCCTCGTACGGGAACGAGGACGCATATTCGTTCTGGTAGACCTCGATCGCCTTGGCGACGGTGTATTCGGTGCTTGCGTAATCGGTGTAGCGGCGCCGGTCCAGTGACCACAGGTCCCATTCGGTCTGCCCGTGCACCACCCATTCAGCCAGCGCCTTGCCGGCGCCACCACCCTGGGTGATGCCGAAGCTGAAGTTGTTGCAGTGGAAAAAGTTGCGCAGGCCCGGTTCGGGACCGATGTAGGGATTGCCGTCGGGAGAGTATGGAATGGGGCCGTTGACGCCGCGCTTGATGCCGGCGCGCGCCAGCAGCGGCACCCGCGCCATCGCGTCGTCTATGTAGTGCTCGAGCCGTTCGAAGTCGTCGCTCCAGAGCTGGTTGGCAAAGTCGTCGGGCATGCCGCCCAGCCACATCGGCGTGGCCTTCCACTCGTAGGGGCCCAGGATGAAACCGTGGCGCTCCTGGCGCAGGTAGTACGAGGTGTCGGGGTCGCGCAGCAGCGGCAGGCGCTCGCCGCGCTCACGCAGTTCGGGCACGTCTTCGGTCACCAGATACTGGTGCGACATGACGGCGATCGGCAGATGGCGCCCCACCATGGCCATGATTTCTCCAGCGCGGTAACCGGCCGCGTTGACGACGATCTCGGCCCGCGCCTCGCCCTTGTCGGTGGTCACCCGCCATTCGCCGCCCGGCCGTTGCGCCAGGCCGGTGACGCGGGTGTGGCGTTGCACCCGTGCGCCCAGGGCCCGGGCGCCACGGGCCAGTGCCTGCGTGAGCTGGGACGGATCGATGTCGCCGTCGAGCGGATCCCACAAGGCACCGAGCAGATCATGTGTCTCTGTCTCTTATACACATCTCCGAGCCCACGAGACTAAGGCGAATCTCGTATGCCGTCTTCTGCTTGAAAAA
>ENA-ORBV01002893-ORBV01002893.1-microbial-mat-metagenome-genome-assembly--contig:-NODE-2893-length-35391-cov-4.882398_pt1 | contig 35391 bp, 34 predicted proteins | sample MGYA00237777_ERZ505514 | MGnify/ENA primary metagenome ERZ505514 (study PRJEB26160, sample SAMN06269048) | microbial mat metagenome | isolation source: Oligotrophic lake microbial mat | place... | reverse complement strand
CTCTAGCCGAGATGCCGGCGGATGGCCGCCGTCCACTGAGGCATCTCGATACCCAGCGCGGTCAACTTGGCGTTCGACAGCGCTGCGAAATCGGGCCGGCGCGCCTTGAGCGCTATGTCCTTCGTCGACACTGGCGAAATCTGGGCGTCGAGCCCCGCCGCAACCCTGACAGCCTCAGCCACCTCCAGCCAGGTCGCCTTCCCGGAATTGACGCAGTGATACAGCCCGGCTGGCGCCTGCCTCTCGACGAGTTCGCGAGTCGCGCGAGCCACATCATCCACATGGCTCGGTGACACGGTGCGATCGCTGAACGCCTGCACCTCACGACCGGCGCGCATCGACTCAAGCATGCGATCGATGGTGCTGCGTGAGGCGACGCCGCCGAACAGGCTTTCGACTCGTAGGACGTAGGATCGGCGCACTTCAAGACCAGTGCGCCCTACTTCCAGGGCGAACCACTCGCCCATCAGTTTGGACATGCCATACGCACTCTGAGGGTTCGGCGCGTCTGTCTCCGCATACGGCCGGTCGGTCACGCCGTCAAAGACGAAGTCGGTGCTGTAGTGGACGAACACGGCCCCGACCGCCTCAGCGGCCCTCGCCAGTGACCGCACAGCCCAGGTGTTCACCGCCAGCGACGTGGACGGGTCGTCTTCCGCATCGTCTACCCGGTTGTATGCGGTGCAGTTGATGATGACGTCGGGAGCGAGCCGGTCCAAGACGGCCTGCACGTCGCCCGGGTTGGTCACGTCGAGATCGGCACGCGTCAGCGCGGTGACGTGATGGCCATGGGCGAGCCACTCGCGAACTGTGACAGCGCCGAGCATGCCGGCGGCGCCGACGATGGCGACTCTCATGGCATCTCGCCCGGGGCTGAAGCCCCGGGCCTACGTTCCGAGGTCATCGCCCAAGGGCCTTCGCGATAGCGCCGACCACCTCGGCTTGCTGGGCTTCGGTGAGCTCCCCGTAGATGGGAATGGCGAGCGAGTTGTTCGCAGCGGACTCTGCCGCCGGGAAGGCCCCCTCGCGATAGCCGAGATCCTGGAAACACTCCTGCAGATGGAACGGCACGGGGTAATAGACCTCGCACCCTATCCCGGCAGCCTGCAAGTGCGCCTTGACGTCATCACGGCGCGGAGTGCGAATCACGAACTGATTGTAGATGTGCGATCGATCATCGCGCGTGACCGGCAACCGCACATCGTCGAGGCCCTGTTCGGCAAACAGCGCACGATACCGATCGGCATTCACCTGTCGGGCGCGCGTCCACTGGTCCAAATGCGGCAACTTTACGCGCAGGACGGCTGACTGCAGTTCATCTATCCGAAAATTTCCGCCGACTTTCTGATGGTAATAGCGGCGCTCCGCACCATGTCCGCGAAGCAGACGAATGCGCTTGCCGAATTCGGGATCCGTCACTGTCACCAAGCCTCCGTCGCCAAAGGCACCAAGATTCTTCGACGGAAAAAACGAGAAACATCCCGCCGCGCCAAACGAGCCGGCCTGACGACCGCGATAGGTCGCTCCGATGGACTGGCAGGCATCTTCAATCACGGGCACTCCAGCCCGTGCCGCAATGGCCATGATCTCGTCCATGTCGGCACACTGTCCGTACAGATGCACGGGCATGATGGCCTTGGTGCGTGGCGTGATGGCCGCTTCCACGGCGCGGGGATCGAGATTAAATGTCTCAGGATCGATGTCGACCAACACCGGCCGCGCTCCGACACGGACCACACACCCGGCGGTGGCAAAAAATGAATACGTCGAGGTAATGACCTCGTCGCCGGGTCCGATGCCCAACGCCATCAGCGCGACAAGAATTGCGTCGGTCCCTGACGAAACGCCGATCGCATCGGGGACGCCCACCAGGGCTGCCAGCTCGCGCTCAAGCGCTTCGGTCTCTGGACCAAGGATGAAGCGCTGACTGTCGCACACACGTGTGATCGTCTCGATCATCTGATCACGCAAGGGGACGTACTGGGCTTTCAGATCGAGCAATGGGACGGGCATGGGGGACATCTCATAGGGCGAAGGGCGAAGTGCGAAGTGCGGAGTGCGGGGTGCGCGGTGCGACGAGTGCGACGAGTGCGACGAGTGCGGAGTGCGCTTTAACGGGTCACGATCGCTGGGGTACCCCAGACGGCCAGATGATTTGCGGGGCTGGCATCGGCATGCGCCACCCGCGTGTTCAGAATGAGTTCCACGCGCTGACCGGTCCACGGGCTCAGGTCGAGCAGGACGGGCAGCCATTGACGATCAGCCGCGTTTGAATACGGGTTCACCACCAGGCTCACAAGCTCCTCGTACCGGCCCTGATGGCTGACACCGATGAGGAACAACACCCCACTGCCTTCGCGGGCCCATGCCTCTTCCCTGACGCCGAGGCTGACCGAGAGCCAGCCGCGTTCCGGCACCACTTCCTCCCAAATCAGCCGCGAAGGTTCAGCAACGTAAATCGAACGCTTGGTCACACCGGCGAGACTGATGTCCACCGCCTGAAATGCCTCAGGTGAAGGACGAAGCTGTGTGGCATTCGGGAGACGGCTCACGAGGTCGACAGCGACGACGGGACCAGTCGACGTGAGCCACCAGGCGGCGAGTATCACTATCCCGATAAGGGCGCCGACTACATACCACTTCGAAGTGCGAAGTGCGGAGTGCGCAGTCACGTCGCACTGCGCACTTCAGTCAATCTCGCCTTCGAGTTCCCATGCGTCGGTCTGGCGGTTGCGCGCCAACCGATAGATGACGCCGGTCTCGAGCGCCACATCCCACTCGTCGCGATCCCATGTCTGCGCGTCGGAGGTCCACCAGTGTCCCGAGGTGCGCCAGGGACCGGCGGCGGTGGTCACGTCCTTCGATTCCCGGACTGACGTCCGCTCGCTCAGAGTGATGCGCTCGCTCAGGGCGACGCTCACTGGGCGGCCGCGTTCGACACGTACGCGCACTGGGACTGGGACACGCAACCGGCGGATCGAGGTTCTGGGTTCAGCGTTCAGGGTTCGGGGTTCTGTTCGGAGTTCTGTTCTGGGTTCTTGGTTCAGAGGCTTGTCCGCCGAAGCCTTGGCGACGGCGGATTCAAGGTTCTTCAAAGCGAACGGTTTCATGGACGACACCCTGGGGTTGTGGGTGTCGACGATGACGGGGGCGCCGACGCGGGTGTCGCCGACCAGGGCCTGGAGGCGCGCAAGGAGTGTGGAGAGATCCTCGGGCGTCGGGACCGTGTAGGCGAGCAGTGAGCCTTGCGCGATACGCCCGGGCGTGACGCCACATTCCACCTCCACCACATCGATGCCGGCGGGGGCGGGATGGGCTTCCAGGTCGAGCAGGATCAACGTCCGCAACGTTTTCGCCTCGCGCATGGGAGACGGCAACGTGAGTGTACGTTCGTGCATCGCCTTGGTGACCAGGCGCAGGCGCGTGGTGATCGTCACCGCGCCGCGATCGGCGCGCGCGAGTGTGACCGACAACGCGTCGCAGAGGCGGGCGAGCACAAACGACAGCGGTTCGAGCCCTTCGACCGGCCATTCGAGTTCCATGCGCTCGACAAATCGCGGCGCTTCGCCGGTGGGCACCATCGGCGTGGCATCTTCGCCGCAGGCGGCCTGATGGAGGCGCACCCCCACAGGGCCCATCCGCGTCAACACGTCCGCGCGCGGCAATCTGGCGAGATCCCCCAGAGTCACAAGCCCCCAGCGATCACAGATGCGGAGCGCTTCGGCCACGTCCCGACTCTGCAGATCTGACTGCCCGGCCTTCGATGTGCGCAATGGCTGCATGTCATTTTGGGTGCTGGGCGGCGCCGGCTTGGAGCTGGGCAGCGCCATCGTGGGCCTGGGCGGCGCCGGCAAAATAATCAGCGCCGAGAGCGGCAACCGCTCGAGCATGCGTGCTTCGTCGCCCGACGGCACAATCGTGGCGCCGGGGCGCACGTGCGCCAACAGCCACGCGGCAGTTTGGGATCCGGCGATGGCCACTCGCACACCAAGGCCACGTTCCCAGGCCATACGACGCATCTCTTCCGCAATCACCGCCGGCGCGCCAATGACACGCGTCAAACCACGCGCATCACACACCACCACATCGTCTCCATGCGCTTCCACGCGGGGAGAACAGGCGCGGGCCACCGTTTCGAGCACACCGGGTTTGGACGCACTTAAAGAGTCGCGGATAAGGCAAATAAACATGGGGTGGCCTCCTTTCCGCTGGGCTGAGCACTGCGCACCCGCCGCACACGCTGCGATACATCAGGCGTGACCGCAAGGCCGGTCAACCGGCGACTCTGCGCACTGCGGCCCGTCCACTTGCCCTTTGCCTGCAGCGTGAGCGACACACCGTGGGCACTGCGACCGATCGGCTGCGCGCCCATCACCAGGCCCACGGTGTCGCGGCCTTCGAGCACGTACCCCAGGCGCAACCATGTGGACGCAGCCAACGAGCGCAGATGCCGCGCCGGCACATCCGCCACATCAAACACGACCACGGCCACGCCACCGGCTCGCACGATCAAATCAAACGCGCGTAGGCCACGCTGCACGGCCAGATCCCCCACCGTCATCTGCGACGCGCCCCACGACAACTGCGGGCCACGCACCCACAACAGGCGATCGAGCACCACGCCGGCCGCCTCCGCCGACGCCGGGTCGAGCCGATCGGCCACATCCACCAGCGCCACCATTCCGCCCTGCTGCGTCACCGCGGCCAAGGTGGCCATCACCACCGACGTGCGGCCAGATGATGGCGAGCCGATGACTTCGGAGAGTTGCCCCTTGGGCCAGCCGCCGGCGAGGTGCTCGGCATCGTCAAGCAGCGACACCCCCGTGCCGATACACGGGCGCCCGCCCTCCATCGGCCTGGTCAACGTGCCGGCCAGATGTTTGGAGTCCAGTAGTTGCGTGAGATGAGACAGAGCCGCTGACGCCATGATTTTCGCCCTACTTTCGCCTTAAGGGCGAAGTATGGCACGGAGGGCATCAGGCGATCAAGTGGCGAAAGTTTGAAGTCCCGGGCTTGTCCGCCGTAGCCTTCGGCGAAGGCGGGTCCCGAAGTCATGGCTGTTCGATGGGGCTGGCGTCACTGGTGTGTGGCCTCGACGCGGGCAACTGGACGACCACCACTCACGCAGCGACCAGATCGAGAATGATCGGATACTGCCGGGCCGCGCGTGCCCCCTCGATGCGGGCGTGTTCAGACAGATGCAGGACCTGCGTGCAATATGTCAACAGCGATGCACAGCCCTCCCCAAGATAGAGCCGCCGCACATCGCATTCGCCAATCAGCGCAAGCAAATCAGCGGTGAGGTGTCGCGAATCACCCGCGACCTGAACGGGGCGATCAAGCAACTCGCGATCGGACATGATGTTGGGTGCAATCGTCGTCATGTCCCTTCATACCACGACGATTTTCGGGCGCTCACCGATCGACGACACAAGCGATCGCGTCCTTCAATTTTGCGCCGGCCATTTCTGCAAGCGATCGGTGCCGTCAGGCGACGACGAGAGGTCGGAGACGCGTCTGAGCGTTGGGTCCGAGTCTCAGACAGACGTGTTTAAACAACCTGTCAAGTATTTTTTGTGGACGCCTACAACTCTTTCGGCCCCAATTCGGCCTGGACCGAGTTGGACCGCGAGCCGTGGACGAGTATCGTCCACCGTCTTCAGGCTCCTACTTCCCGGCCGCCACCGCGAGCCGGTCGATCATGCGGTTGAAGATCGGCCCGTGGAACGGGTACAGCGCATACCAATACAGGAGGCCGAAGAGGCCTTTGGGGGCAAAAAAGGCGGTCTGCACAAACAGGGTCTTGCCGTCCTCCTGTCGCTGGGCTTCGAACTGGAGCCAGGCGCGGCCGGGCACTTTCATCTCGGCGCGGAGCCGGAGCAGGTGGCCGGGTTCGACGGCTTCGACGCGCCAGAAGTCCAGCGCATCGCCCGCGCGCAGCAGATCGGGGTCCCGACGACCGCGGCGAAAGCCGACACCGCCCACCAGCCGATCCGCGATGCCGCGGAGGCGCCAGGCCCAGTTGAAGCTGGGCCATCCCCGGTCGCCACCAATGGACGTAAAGGCACGAAACACCAGCGCCGGTGATGAGTCGACCACGCGCTGGCGCACCTCGATCAACATGCCGTCCTGCGCGGTGAAACTAAACGGCACGCGATCCCCCAGTGAGGCCGCGAGTGCATCACTCCAACTCGACTCGATGTGCCCGGCATCCAGTTGCGCGAGCGCACGGGCGACGGCAGTACGGTAGTCGAGCAACTGGATCGCGGGAAAGAGCCGGCGTGCGGTGTCCGTGCGCACGATGACCTCGTTGCGCAGTCCTTCCACGAGGGGCATGGCGATCTCGGCCGGAATCGGCGTGACCCAATGCACCCAGTAGGAGGACAGCCGCGGCGTGAGCACCGGCACGGGCACCAGCCAGCGCGTCAGTCCGCGCACCTGCGCGTAACCGAGCATCATGTCGCCGTAGGTCAACACATCGGCGCCGCCGATTTCGATGACCTGCCCCGCGCTCTCGGGGACCGCCAGCGCGGCCACCAGGTAGTCGAGCACATTGCGAATCCCAATCGGCTGCACCTTCGTGTACACCCAGCGCGGACAGATCATGGCCGGCAACCGCTCGGTGAGATGGCGAATCATCTCGAACGACGCACTGCCGGATCCCACAATCACCGCCGCCCGAAATTCCGTCACGGGCACACCGGCCAATCGCAGGGCTTCGCCGGTGTCCTGCCTCGACCGCAAATGATGCGAGAGCTCCGCCTGTGGATCGCCGAGGCCCCCGAGATAGATCAGCCGGGGCACACCGGCCGCGCGTGCGGCCTCGCTGAAATTGGTCGCCGCGCGTCGATCGCGTTCGTGAAAGTCGCCGGCACCGGCCACCTTCTGCATGCTGTGAATGAGGTAGTACGCACACGTCACGCCGACCATCGCGGGGGCCAGTGACGCCGGGTCCAGCGCGTCCCCACGCACCATTTCCACCTGGTCCGACCACGCACGCCCTTCGAGGCGCCCGGGATCACGCGCAAGCACACGCACACGATAGCCCTCGTCGAGCAGGCGTGGCACCAGCCGACCACCGACATAGCCGGTGGCACCGGTCACCAGCACGAGTGGCGTGGTTATCGGCGCGTCAGACACAGCGTGGCCGCATGCCCTTCCACACCATCGTTGGCGTCGATGTCGCGAACGGCGTCAATGGTCCGGTCGGTGGAGATGAGTTGCAGGCCCGACTTGGCAAACTCGGCGTAGCGATCCCGCCCCTCGCGGGCGAACCGACCGTCCCACGACCGCTCGGGATTGCCGAGCGTCCCGAACATCGCCTCGACCCCACGAGCCGCCAACGCGCGGTTGAGATCGGCGTTCACCGTCGCGGTCCCCGTCCACGCGAGCACCCGGGTGAGGTCCACCTTGCGGGCCTCGAGCGCGGTGAGTTCCGCAACGTCTTCAATCGAGACCGACAACATCATCTCGGGCGCCAGTTGATGCACGCGCACCGCGGCATCCGTGCTGTAGGTAATAAAAATGACGCGTGACATGGCGCCGGCGGCGCGGACGTCGGCGACCACATCCTCGTACGAGACGCCACGTTTGACGTCGAGTTCAAGGATGACCTTGCCCGCCGCCCAGTCGAGCGCTTCCCGCAGCGTCGGGACACGGTGCGTAAGCACGGCGCCCGTCTCGTCCTTCAACTGCAGCGCCTTAATCTGCGCGAGGGTCAACGCGCGGACGTCTCCGGTACCGGTGGTCGTCCGGTCCAGCGTGTCGTCGTGCATCAACACCAGGACGTCGTCGCGGGTCCTGGCGATATCAATTTCGTGGAGGGCGGGCACCTGCGAGGCCACATACGCCATCGCCTCAATCGAATTTTCCGCATACCCCGGGGAAGGACCGCCGCGATGCGCCGCCACCACCGCGCGCCCCGTGGTGCGCAGGCAGTCGAAAAAGCCGCCGATCTCCGACGGTGCCAACACGTGAGGCCGCTGCCCCGCGCCAACCGAGCACCCGAGGCCGAGCCAGAGACAGAGGACGAACCGCGTGTATCTGAGAGACACTTTTGCATCCCGATCGTACCACGCACCCGTGACGCGCCTGTTAAGATACCCACGTCTTGTCCACGCCCGACGCGTCACCAGGAGCCCCCACGGTCGAGCCCGAACGCGGGTGGGCCGGCCGCGTCGCCGGCGCCCTCACCCATCGGGACTTCCGCCTGCTCTGGCTGGCGGCCCTGGGGTCCACAATCGGCACCTGGATGCAGAAATTCGCCCAGAGCTGGCTGGTCCTCGATCTCACCGACTCCAACTTCTACCTGGGCCTCGACGACTTCCTGTCGCAGCTGCCCATCCTGCTCTTCATGTTGATTGGCGGCGTGATTGCCGACCGCGCCGATCGCCGTCGCCTGCTCACGTGGTCCCAGTACGTGCAGGCTTTTTCTGCGTTTGCGCTCGCGGCGCTGGTGTTCTGGGAATCGATCACGATCTGGCACGTACTGACGCTCTCCTTCATCTCGGGGATCGGCCAGGCGTTTGGCGGACCGGCGTATCAGTCGCTGATTCCGTCATTGGTGCCGCGCCGCGACCTGCCGAACGCGATCGCGCTCAACTCCACCCAGTTCAACCTCTCGCGCATCCTCGGCCCGATGGGTGGAACAGCGATTCTCGTCTCGGCTGGCATGGCCGCGTGTTTTTTCCTCAACGGCCTCTCCTTCTTCCTCGTCGTCATCGTCCTCATGATGATCAAGGTGCCGATGCCGGTGCTGCAGGCGGGCCCCCGTCGGAACATCATGACGGACCTGCGCGAAGGGCTGACCTACGTGCGCCACCAGCGCCTGATGCTCACGCTGATCGTGCTGGTCGTGATCAGCATGGCGCTCGCGATGCCCATCGTCACCTTCATGCCGACATTCGCCAAAACCGTGATGGCCGATGCGGGCGGGACGCCGGAAACACGATTGTCGCTGCTGATGGCGTTTCAGGGGTTGGGCGCGATCACCGGCGCGTTGCTCATTGGCTCGATGAGCGGCAAGTTCAAACACATGGGGCGCCTGTTGCTCGGCGTGCAGTTCTCGATGGGCGTCATCATCACGGCGTTTGGCTGGACGACCACGCCGTACATCAGCTACGCGCTGATATTTTTCGGCGGCATCGCGTTCATGGCGCTGTTTTCGATGAGTTTTTCGATCGTCCAGTTGGCCGTGCCCGAAGAACTCCGGGGCCGCGTCGTCAGCATCTACATGGTGGCGCTGCGCGGCGGTGGCCCGATCGGGGCCCTCATCGCAGGCTACTTTGCCGACATCTACTCGGCACCCACAGTACTGATCGTCAACGGCCTCTTGTTGTCCCTGGTCACGATCGGCGTCATCGTGTCGGGCAAGGGTTCGAGTCTCAAAACCATCTAATACCCGCGCGCAGGATCCACGCGGTTCTGCAGCGGTTCGCCGGCGATGAAGCGATGCCAGTTTGCGAGAAACAGGTCCACCGCGGGGGTCCAGTAGTCGCCGTTGAACGCTGACGTGTGCGGCGTGAGAATTGTGCGCGGCGTGGTCCACAGTGGACTGTCGGCGGCGAGGGGCTCACGCGTAAACACATCGAGGCCTGCGCCGCCCAGGCGGCCGGTGACGAGCGCGTCGGCCAGCGCGGCCTCGTCGATCAACGTGCCTCGCGCGACGTTGATCACCACCGCTGAGGGTTTCATCAGCGCGAGTTCGGCAGCTCCCAGCAGATGGTGCGTTTCGGGCGTGTGCGGCAGCGCCACGACCACGGCGTCGGCGCTCGGCAGCAGTTCCCGCAGGGCGGACAGTGGCTCCACACGGAGGACACCCGGTACCTGCGAGCGCGACACATCACGCCGGACGCCGATCACCGACATGCCCAGCGCCGACGCACACAGCGCGAACCGTTGGCCGATCGCTCCCAGGCCCAGTACCAGCACTGTCGTCGCCGCAAGTCGCGGGACCTTCACGGTGGACATCTCGCGTTGTCCCCACGTCCGCGCCTCCCGATGCGCCGCGGCCGCCGGAAATTGATGACGGAGGCCCAGCAACAAGGCGAGCGCGTGCTCGGCAATCATCTCGGCGTGGACGCTGCGTGTATTGGTCACCGGCACGCCGCGGGCCGCCAACACGTCGAGCGGCAGGGCCCCCACCCCCACCGCCGTACTGTGCACCCATCGAAGGCGCGAAGCCGCCGCGAGGGTGGTCTCGGTCATCCGCGTCGCCAGCGCCACCTCAGCATCGCCAATCAGCTCCGCAACCTGCGCGTCATCCCGCACATCCACGACGTCCACCCCTGGGAGCGCCTGCCGGATGCGTTCAACCTGCGACGTGGGCAGCGACCACATGGGCAGGTCGTGAATATGGATCAGGAGGCGCATGAGATTACGTTAATCGACAATCTGGAATCTGAAATTGGTAATCGTTTGTCGGTAATCTGGAAGTGGTAATCCGATCCCCGATTACCAATTTCAGATTCCAGATTGTCGATTAATATCCCACCATGTCCGAACACACTCCTCGTCGTGGTTTTCTGAAAACCCTGGGTGGACTCACGGCGGCCATGGCCGCCTGGCCCGCGTTGGCCGGCGCACAGGCGTCACCGCCACGGCGCCGCGCGGGGGCGCAGTATCGGGGCGACTTTGCGGCGCCGAAGCTCGACAAGGTCCGGGTCGCGCTCATTGGTGTGGGCGCCCGCGGCTCCGGCCACACGACGCAGCTCTCGGCGATCGAAGGCACCGAGGTGGTGGCTATCAGCGACCTGTACGAAGACCTCGCCAAACGCGCCGAGAGTCGAGCCAAAGAAAAGGGCCACACACCGAAGCTCTACTACGGCGATCCGAATGCCTGGAAGACGATGTTCGCCGAGACGAAGCCGGATGCGGTCTTCATCGCGACGCCGTGGGAACTGCACGCCCCGATGGCGATTGCCGCGATGCGCGCCGGCGCCCATGCGTTTGTCGAAATTCCGATCGCGCTCACGATCCAGGAAATGTGGGACATGGTCGACACGTCTGAAGAGACCGGCCGTCACTGCATGCTCATGGAGAACGTCTGTTACGGACGCGAAGAACTGCTGTACCTGAACATGGTGCGCCAGGGACTGCTCGGCGAACTGCTCCACGCAGAAGCCGCCTACATTCACGACCTGCGCTCGCAGATGAAAGAAGAAGAGCGCGGCACGGGCTCGTGGCGCACGTACCACTACGCGCGGCGCAATGGGAACCTCTACCCGTGTCACGGCCTCGGCCCGGTGGCGCAGTACATGAGCGTGGCGCGTGGGGACGACCAGTTCGGTCGTTTGTCGTCGTTCTCTTCCCCCGGTCGTGGCCGCACCCTCTACGGCAAGGCGAACTTCCCCGCCGACCACAAGTGGAACCAGCTCGACTTCAGTCGCGGCGGCGACATGAACACGTCCATCATCAAAACCGTGCAGGGCAAGACGATCATGGTCCAGTGGGACGAAACCTCCCCGCGCCCCTACACGCGTCACAATCTGATTCAGGGCACCAAGGGCACCCTCACCGGATTCCCGAATCGGCTGTCGATCGAAGGCGTCAACCGCGCCCACCAGTGGGCGCAGGGCGAGGAGTTCACCACACTCACCGCGCAATACGAGCACCCCCTATGGAAACGCGTCGGTGACATGGCGGCCACGATGGGTGGGCATGGCGGCATGGACTTCCTCATGCTCTTCCGCATCGTCGAATGCCTGCGCACCGGTCAACCACTCGACCAGAACGTCTACGAAGGCTGTGCGTGGTCGTCGGTGGCGCCGCTATCTGAGAAGTCGGTCCGGCAGGACGGCGCCGCGCAGGACTTCCCAGACTTCACCCGTGGGGACTGGAAGACGACCAAGAGTCTGTCGGTGATTGCCTGAGGTCCACGGTCCGACACGGTCCACGGTCCACGATCCAGGGTTCGGGGGAACATGAAGAAGAAGGAATACGAGGAGGCGATCGAGCCGTTGCAGGTTGAGCTGAACAACCTGATGCGGTGGTTGAAGCACACGGGACGACGGATGGTGGTCGTCTTCGAGGGGCGCGATACGGCCGGCAAGGGCGGCGTGATCTCGGCGATCACCGAACGCCTCAACCCTCGCCAAGTGCATGTCGTCGCGTTATCGAAGCCGACCGAGCGGGAGCAGACGCAGTGGTATTTCCAGCGCTACGTCGAACACCTGCCTTCCGCCGGCGAGCTGGTGCTGTTCGATCGCAGCTGGTACAACCGCGCCGGTGTGGAACGTGTGATGGGCTTCTGCACCGACGCGCAGTACACGCAGTTCCTCAAGGACGCGCCAATTTTTGAACAAATGCTCGTCAACGACAGCATCTTGGTGCTCAAGTATTGGCTGACCGTGGATCAGGACGAACAGGAAGCACGATTTGCCGAGCGGGCGGCCGACCCGCTCAAACGCTGGAAGTTGTCCCCCATCGACCTTGAGGCGCGGAAACACTACATCGCGTATGGCAAGGCCCGCGACCTGATGTTCAAGGCCACCCACACGCGCCACGCGCCCTGGTCTGTCGCCTCGTTCAACGACCAGAAAGAAGGCCGGGTTCGCCTCATCCGCCACCTGCTTGACCAGGTCCCCGACACCCACGTCCCGCCTGCGCGGGTCAGCCTGTCGCGGCTGTCGGGCAAACCCGCCAAAGAACGTCACAAGGTCATCACACCCCTCTAACGTGAGTCGTCGAACCGTGGACCCTGCGGCCCCTGGACCATAGAATGTGTTCGTGCCAAGGATCCTGGTCGTCGAAGACAGTCCGGACATCGCGGAACTGATTGATCACTACCTGAAGAGCGCCGGCTACACGACCACCGTCATCGGCAACGGGAGTGATGGGCTGCGCCAGGCGAAAATGTCCCCACCCGACGCGGTCATCCTCGACCTCATGTTGCCGGGCATGGACGGCTTGCACGTCTGCCAGGCTCTGCGCGGCGAAGCGGCGACCTCGGCCATTCCCATCATCATGCTGACCGCGCGCGGCGAAGAGGCCGATCGTGTCCGGGGGCTGGAGCTCGGAGCGGATGACTACCTGACCAAGCCCTTCAGTCCGAAGGAACTGGTCGCGCGCGTCGGCGCCTTGTTGCGCAGAGTGCAGCGGCCGGCCGCCGCTGCCAAACTCCTGACCTACGGCCCGCTCGCCATCGACCTCGACAAACACCTGGTGACCTTCGGCGCCAATGAAATCAAGCTGACCGCCAAGGAATTCCTGCTGCTGCAGTACCTCATCGAACATCGGGGCCGGGTGTTGTCGCGCGATCTGCTTCTCACCGACGTGTGGAGTTATCAGTACACCGGCGGCACTCGCACCGTGGACGTCCACATTCGCCGCCTGCGCGAAAAGCTGCCCTACCTCGGCGGCGCCATCGCCACCATCAAACAGTTCGGGTACAAACTCGAAGATCCCGCGCCGACGCCGTGACGTTGCGCACCCGGACGTTTGTCGCGATCCTTGTCTCCAGCTCCCTGGCGCTTGCCGTCTCCACCGCGCTTGTGACGACGAGACTGCGGGAGACGATGGTGGCCGACGTCCAGGAGTCGTTGCTTCGGCAAGTGCGACTGGCCTCGGAGTTGCTCGCCGACCGGGGCGCCCTGGTGGATCCCGACGGCGAAGCCGGCATGGTGTCGGGCCTGATCGGCGCCCGCGTGACCTTCATTCTTGAAAATGGCGACGTGGTCGGCGACTCGGACCTCGACTCGGGCCGACTCGACGACGTCCAGAATCACCTCATGCGCGAGGAAGTGCAGAAAGCGCGTCAGGCCGGGACTGGCGTGGCGATCCGCCGCAGTGCCACCACCGGCGATGACACCATGTACGCCGCCGCATCGGTTCGGAACGGCACCGTTCGATTTGTGCACATCGGCCTGCCACTCACCGGCATCGAAGAACGGATCTCCACCACTCGCCGGCTGGCAGTGATGGGGCTTGGCGTCGGCCTGCTCGCCGCCCTGCTGCTGACGTGGGCGACCTCGGCGTGGCTCAGTCGCCGTGTGCAGGCCATCGCCGGCATTGCACACCGGTATCGTCAGGGTGATTTCTCGAGACCTGCGCTCGATTTTGGCCGCGATGAGATTGGAGCAGTGGCGCGGGTCCTGGATGAAACCGCGCGCGACCTCGGCTCGCGCCTCGAGGACGTCGCGCGCGAACGGGCCCACATGGACGCCATCCTTCAGGGCATGGTCGAGGGCGCCCTGCTGGTCAACGTGCAGGGCAAACTCGTGCTGTCCAACCCGGCCGTCCGTACGATGTTGCGCCTGGTGGACGACCCGCTGGGCCGACACTTCCTTGAAGTGGTGCGCCACCCCGACATCGCCGCGCAACTCAGCTCAGCCCTGACCAACATCACTCCACCGCCGGTCGAAGTCCAGCTTGATCGTGATTCCCGCCGGCTGTTCATCGCGCGTGTGGTCCCGGTCGAAGCCGATCGTGGTGGTGGTGCCGTCCTTGTCCTCTACGACGTCACCGAACTCCGGCAGGCCGATCAAGTCCGCCGGGACTTTGTCGCCAACGTCTCCCACGAACTGCGCACGCCACTCACCGCGATCCGCGGGTACGTGGAGGCGCTCACTGACAGTCCCGTGGAACCCGAGCAGTCGCGCAAGTTCCTCAGTATTATCGCTCGCCATGCCTCCCGCATGGAGCGCCTCGTCAACGACCTCCTCCGCCTCGCACGGCTTGACGCCCGCCAGGAACACGTCCAGTCGGCGGTGCTCCAGGTCGAATCCCTGCTGGAACAGGTGCGCGGAGACGTCGAAGCCGCAACCACGGCTCGCGACATCACCATTGAGACCTCCATCGCGCCGGACGCGACGATGCTCTCCGGCGACCCGGCGAAACTCCACGACGTCTTCCGGAATCTCCTTGAGAACGCCACCAACTACAGCCCCGAGGGTGGCCAAATCGATATCGAGTCCACTCGCACCGCTGACGGCATCGCGATTAGCGTCAGCGACCGAGGGCCCGGAATTCCCGTTGCGGAACTCCCGCGCATCTTTGAACGCTTTTATCGCGTCGACCGCTCGCGCACCCGTGACCCGCGCGACCCTGGCGGCACGGGCCTCGGCCTCTCCATCGTCAGACACCTTGTTGAGCTGCACGGCGGCAAAGTGAGTGCGCGTAATCGCGAGGGTGGCGGCACGGTCGTCACCGTACAGTTGCCCTGATGCCGGACCTCGGTCCGCTGTACGCGGCGTACCTCTCGCTCACCTTCGCCCTGGTGATTACACCAGGTGCGACGACCGCAGTCGTTGTGCGGAACACGCTGGCGACCGGTTGGCGTGGCGGTGTGTGGGCAGCCGTCGGTGCCGCCGCGGGCAACAGCAGTCATGCGCTGGCCGCCGGCCTTGGCCTCGCGCTAGTGCTCGCGCGCCTTCCTCTGCTCTTCACGGCGCTCAAGGTGGCCGGCGGCGTGTATCTGCTGTGGTTGGCCGTCTTGAGTGCGCGCCGGCTGCTGCAACACAGGGCCTTGCCATCGTCGGCGGCGATTCTCGCGACGGGCGACCCGACGCAGGCGCACCATGCGTGGCGTGAAGGACTGTCGGTGAACCTGCTCAATCCGGCGATCGCGACGTTTTATCTGGTGGTGGTGCCGTCATTTGTGCCGACACCCGACCCCGCCGGGCATTACGCCTGGCTGGCCACCACCCACGTGGGGATGGCGTTTGTCGTGCACACCACCTGGGCATTGGCGCTCGAACGCCTGCGACATCTCCTTGCGCACCGGACGGCTCGGTTGGTGATGGAGGCGATCACGGCCGTCGCCCTTGGAGTGCTGGCCGCGCGGGTCTTGTGGACGGCCCTCTTCGGAGCTGCCGGGCTCTAGCCCGGCATGCGTCCGTCGGGCTTAAACCCGACGGCTCCGAAAACACGACCCGGACCGGGTCGCGCACTGGCGGTTGGCGAAGATGACACGAACAAATTGCAACGTCAGCGTAACGTCACACCGCCATACGGTCGCCACAGGCGTAACGTCGAATTAACGGCGGTGTCACGCGTGGGAAATCAGAGGTTTCTAGGCTGTGAGGGTAATGCCTGCACCTGCTCCAACACGTATTCTGGTCGTTGACGACGAAGCGGATATTGCCGGGCTGATCAAACACAGCCTGGAACGCGCGGGCGACGTTGAGGTCAGCGTCGTCTCAAGCGGCGATGCCGCGCTCAAGGCGGTTTCTGAACAGCCTCCGGATCTGATGATCCTCGATCTGAACCTGCCGGTGCTCTCGGGCATCGAAGTGTGCCGTCTTGTCCGCGCAAAACCGGCCACGGCACAACTGCCCATCATCATGCTCACCGCGCGCACCGGCGAGGCCGATCGGGTCTCAGGTCTGGACCTGGGTGCGGATGACTACATCACCAAACCCTTCAGCCTCCGCGAACTAGCCGCGCGTGTGCGTGCCGTCCTGCGCCGTAAAGCGACCGGTGCGGGTGCGCCGGCGCAGGTCTATCAGGGGGCTCACCTCTTTGCGGATTTTGACGCGGTCGTGGTCGCCGTGGACGGTCAGTCGATTCGACTGACACGGCGCGAGTTCGAACTGCTCAAGTGTCTCGTGGAGAATCGCAATCGGGTGTTGTCACGCGATCGGTTGCTTGAGCGGGTGTGGGGATACGACCACTACGTGGAGACGCGATCAGTTGATGTCCACGTCGGTCGCCTCAGATCAAAACTGGGAGCCGCCGGTCCACAAATCGAGACCGTTGTCGGCCTCGGCTATCGGTTCGTCGAGTAGGCCGCCAAGCCCTGCAGGTCAAACACCTGCATCGCCCGTTCGACCCGATGCCAATCGTTGTACTGCTGTGTGCGCACGACCGCCCGGTCGTGTGTTTCCCGTACCTCCCACCCCTCCGCCGTCTTGGTCACGACGAGCGTATCGGTGTGTCCTGAGGTGCTGCGTTCGCGGGTTTCCATCTCTTCTCCAATTCCGGCCGAAGGGCCCTTGACGTGACGCCTTCGGGGTTGTGCTGTGATAGTTATCGCAGTACTGTGCGCCCGTGGGTGTAAACTCTTGGTAACAAATGAAGGACCGGTCTTCGTGCAACCGGCCCCTTGGTTACTGTTTTCTATTTCCGGCCTGAAAACAGGCGATCCCAGTCAAACAACGCAAAATTTCGCGGTGCGGAGTTCATGGCGACCACGAGGCCATTGGGAAATCCGGGCAGCGGGGTCGACGTCACTTCGAGGCCATCCGTGTCGTCGACGTTCGTTTTGGCCTCCGCAATCACGACATGGCGATGCGGGTCACCAGACTCCCCTTCGCGCCGGTACAGCTTGTAGACCGAGCCGGTGGGAATCTGATCGGTGGACACGAGGTAGCCGGTCCCATCAGGCTTCACATACAGACCGAGACCTTCACGGTCCCTCTGGTACCCCTCAAGCCCGAATACGGCCAGCTCACGCGCGGCATCGACGTGATCCGGATCTGCATGCCACTTGTGAATGCCGTATCGCTCGTCCGAGTAATACAGATACCCGAGGGCATCGTCGACGACCATGGCTTCGATTTCGCCGAACTCACCAGGCGCGGCCGCCCTCTCGCTGAAGTTGCCGAAGCGGCGGACGAAGGTCCCCTTGATGCCCCCTGCGCCATCACCGCCGATGCGGTATTGCCACAGGTAGTTGGAGGCCGGACCGAGTTTCGGTGCGACGATGGCAAAGAGTACGCCGTCGGATGGCCGCTTGTAGAGCGCCAGGCCCATCGGCTCCGAGAAGTCGCCGGTCTGGCCCTCGAGCACGGGCACGACGCCGATTTCAGTGATACCGGAGCCGTCCGCCGCAAACTGGAACACGCGCAGGCGATGCTGCAGACGCTCGGTGGTGATGGCGAGGTCGATCGTGCGGCCGTTGAGTGACACACGCTGCTCGATGTCCACGTTGTTGGGACGGTCGATGCCGGCGACGGTCTGCCGGATGCGGCCATCCAGGCCAAACACCACGAGCGCGCCGTTGGGTGCCGCGACCTTGTTGGTGCCGATGATCACGCTGCGCGACGGTCGGTCGGATGCAGCCAGATGGCGGGGTCGTCCGCATCATCGGTGACCGATTCCGTGAACCTGTCTGCGGTGAGTGGGGTCGCCGCCGTTGGCGCGGAGGTCGGGTGAGACGACTCACCCCCGCCGCACGAGGCGGCGAGGGTGAGGACGACACATACGGCAAGGTTGCGCACTACCAATTGATCTTGACTCCGAACTGGCTCCACCACCGGTAGTACTCCTGCTGAATCGGGCGATTCGTGGTCCCGATGTAGTAGCGCAGGGGCGCGTTGGTGAGGTTGAGGAAGTCCGCGTAGACGCGGATGTTCTTGAGCAGGCGCTGGCTGACCGTGATGTCGAGCTGCGTGTGGTTGTCGTAGTAGATGTCTTCCGCAGCCTCGCCGCCAACTTCATCGATGTACTTGCCATGGAAGTTGAGCGACGTCTTCGCCGAAAAGCCGTGTTTTTCGTACCACACGGACACGTTGCCCAGATGTGTCGACTGACCGGGCAGCGTGGAGTCCGCGGTGCGACCTGGGTAACTCGCGTTCGAGTCGGTCCAGGTGTAGTTGGCATAGATGCCGAGGCCGTCAAACGGCGCGGGCAGGAAGCGCAACTGGTTCTGAAATGCGATCTCCGCGCCCCACAACGTGGCCGTTTCGCCATTCTGCGGCTGATTGATCTCGTACTGTTCGCCAAACGCCTGCTCGTTGAAACGGAACGGGAAGATGTAGTCGGACATCCGCTTGTAGAACACGCCACCAGACACCAGGCCGATGGACTTGAAGTACTTCTCGACCAGCAGGTCGAGATTGTCCGACGTCGTGGGCTTCAGGCTCGAGTTGCCACGTTCGATCTCGCTGTCTTCCTGGAAGACCAGTTGATAGGGCACGAGGTCCACGTAGTTCGGCCGCGCAATCGTGCGCGTGTAGGCGGCGCGGATGTTGGTCTCCGGCGTGACGGCGTAGCGCACGTGGAAGCCCGGCAGCACCTGCGTGTACGTCTCGCCACCGGTCAGCCGACGCGTCGACTCGTAGTCGCCATCGTCGTTGTAGAGCACTTCGTAGCCCGTGTAGTCCACCTTCGTGGATTCAAACCGGAGGCCCGGCAGAATCGTGAGGCGCGGGCCGATGAACAGTTCCGCCATGGCGTACCCGGCGATCACACGCTCTTTCGCCTCGTAGTTGGACGCATCACCTTCGGGGTCCACTTCGTACCGGCCGGCCGGCAGCGCGTTGAACATCGCGCGCGACGCGCCGGCGTTGATCCCCGGGAACTTGTCATAGGTCGCCGAGTAGAAGTCCAGGAAGCGGCCGTTGTCGAACGAGGTGTCCTGCAGCGCCGCGAACATCACGGTGCTGGGCGGCGACGCGGATCCGGCTTCAAAATCCTGCACCTTCCGCTTGTCCTTGATTTTGGCACCGAACTTGAGGAATCGCGCGCCGTCCGCGCTGGTGCCGATCGGCATGCGCAGGTTGAACGAGCCGGTCCAGTCACGGTCAGACGTCGAGAACCGTTCGGTTTGCCACGCATTCAGACGGGCATTCGCCGCGTTGTTGGCGGAATACCCCGGCTGGATGTTGTCGGGGTCGCTGATGTTGGGCGTGAAGTTGATGTTGGTCTGCCGGAAGATCGTGTCGAGGCGATCGGGCTGGAGCTCCTCGGCAAACGCGTAGCCGAGGCGATAGTCGAGCACGGCGCCGGTACCGAGCAGGTGGTTACCGCCGCCCGAGAACGACCGGATGTTCTGGTTCTGCTGGCGGTTCTTGAGCACGTGTTCGATTCGGCGATTGCCCGGACGATACCGGATGCGGTTGTTCACCTCGTAGTCCTCAAAGCGGTTGACGATGGCCTTGAAGGTGAGGGACGAGGTTGGCGTCACGCGATAGTCCAACGACGTGTTGAACCCGTAGCGGTTGCGTTCGATGGCGTAGTCGCGCAGCTGCATGTCGGACATCGTGTTGCCAACGTAGTCCACTTCGAAGTTTTCCGAGCCGCGCACGCGACGGTTCGCGCTGAAACCCGCGAGGACGCCGACTTTTCCGTCGTTGAAGCGACGGCCCGCAGTGCCCGACGCGTATTGCTGGTTCGCAGACCGCTGCAGCGCGTTGTAGCCACCGGCGGCGTCAAAAAACAGCGTCGGTTTGTTCACGGCCTGTCGCGTCAGGAGGTTCACGGCGCCACCGATGGAGTCGGCGTCCATGTCGGGTGTGACGGCCTTGGAGACTTCAATCGACTGCAACTGGTCGGCCGGGATGGCGTCGAGGGCCACCTGGCGCGCGTCGCCTTCGGGCGCCGGGATGCGCTCACCGTCGATCATCATCGAGTTGAGGCGCGCTTCGGTGCCGCGGATGAGGACGTAGCGCCCTTCCCCCTGGTCGCGCGTGATCGAGACGCCGGGAATACGCGAGGCGGCCTCGGCGGCGTTCGGGTCCGGGAAGCTGCCGATCTGGTCAGCGGCGACAATGTTCTTGATGCTCAGCGCGGTCTTCTGCTGGTTGAGGGCGCGGGCCTGGCCCTCCTGAATGGACTCACCGGTGACGTTCACCGTTTCGCTGTAGCTGTAATCGGCCTCCAGCTTGATGTCGACCGTCACGGGGTTCCCCGCGGTCACCGTCACGACCTGCTTGCCCTCAAGGCGGCCAAGGTACGTGACCACCAGCGTCCGGGGGCCCACGGCCACACCGGTCAGCCGAAACGCGCCCTGACGGTCCGTCGGCGTCGAGACGGACGTTCCGTCCACACGCACCAATGCCCCTGGCAGGGCCTCACCACGGCTGGCATCGACCACTCGCCCGCTGATCACACCGGTGGTCTGCGTCTGCGGAGCCGCCTGCAGCGTTCCCGCCAACACCGCCACCACGGCGCTCATCCCGATCACGAATCTCCACACTGTCCTCATCACCGCTCTCTTTCGCTATGGCGCGGATAGACGCCCCGCGCGCTGCGACGATCCTCGGACGATGACGTAACGTCCCGGTGACGTCGGTGTTACTGCGAGGGGAAAACTGCCGGGGGAGCTGACATAGAATGTCGGTGATGCAGGACGTGCTCACGATTGTGCTCGGGGGTGGCCGCGGCACCCGCCTCTTTCCACTGACCCACCTGCGGTCCAAGCCCGCAGTGCCACTCGGGGGCAAGTACCGGTTGATCGACATTCCAATCAGCAACTGCCTGCACGCCGGCCTCAAGCGGATCTACGTCCTGACCCAGTTCAACTCGGCGTCACTCAACCGCCATGTCGCGCAGACCTACCGCCTCGACAATTTTTCTGAGGGGTTCATCGAGGTCCTGGCAGCCGAACAAACTCCCGAAGGGGAACAGTGGTTCCAGGGCACCGCCGATGCCGTCCGTCAGGCCACCCGGCACTTCCGGAACATCGACGCGGACTATTACCTGATCCTGGCCGGCGACCATGTCTACCGCATGGACTTCGGCGAGCTGATCGAGTCACACATCGAGCGCAACGCCGACATCACGATCGCCGCGCAGCCCGTCACGCCAGAGGATGCGACGCAGATGGGGATTCTGCGGTGCAACTCGGACGCCCATGTGATTGGCTTTGATGAAAAGCCCAACGCCGAGCGCCTCGGCGAGTTGCACGCGTCGGTGCCCTCGGGTCCGGCGGCGGGCCTCACCGCCGACAAGCCGTTTCTGGCGTCGATGGGCATTTACGTGTTTTCGCGGGACGTCCTGCACGAAGTGCTGGCGCGTGACCGTGCGGTCGACTTCGGCAAGGAAATCATTCCACACGCGCTGGGCACTCATCGCGTGCAGGCGCATTTTTATCGGGGCTTCTGGGCGGATGTCGGCACGGTGCAGGCGTTCTACGACGTGAACCTGATGCTGACGCGACGGAGTGCGCCGTTTAACTTCTTCCACCCGACGCGACCTATCTACACCCGTCCGCGCTTTTTGCCCGCGTCACGGATGCACCACTGCCAGATCGATGAAGCCATCGTGGCGGAAGGCTGTTATCTGGACTCATGCGAGATCCGCGAGAGTGTGGTTGGCGTCCGGACGTCAATCCAGCACGGGGCCGTCATCACCCGCTCGGTCCTGTTGGGCGCCGACGCGTACGACGATCGCCAGTCCGACCTGCCGCTCGGCATCGGCAAGGGCGCCGTCCTCGACCGTGTCATCGTGGACAAAAATGCCCGCATCGGAGAGAACGTCCGGCTCGTCAACGAAGCCGGCATCCAGGACGTCGACGGCGACGGATACCACATTCGCAACGGGATCATCATTGTGCCCAAGGGGGGCGTGGTCAAACCTGGCACGGTCGTCTGAGACCATTTCACAGGGAGGCACTGAGGCACGGAGTTTTTCCTGGGACCGTGCTTCCCCTACACTCGGCTGCTTCGCCTTGGCTTGGGTCGCAGCGTCTCGTGACGAGTGGGTGCTGAGAGAGTGGCTGCGCCGTTTACCCAGCACTCCGCCGCGTCACCGCTGGCAGGAAGATTGCTCTGTCAGTGGGACTGCTGCACGCACACGCAGCACTCACCGAGCGGATCATCGGGTGCGCGATCGAGGTCCATCGGCACACCGGCCCCGGCTTGCTGGAGGCGATCTACGGCGTGTGTCTGGCCCGCGAGTTCACGGCGGCGCAACTCCCGTTTGAGCACCAGCGCGCACTGTCCGTTTGCCTGCAAGGGCGAGTCGCTCGACTGCGCCTTCCGAATTGACGTCATCATTGAGCACACCGTGCTCCTTGAGATCAAAAGCGTCGAGCGAACGCTCGACATTCACAAGGCCCAGGTGATCACCTGTCTGAAGCTATCCGGTCTGCCCGTGGGTCTGCTGATCAACTTTCATGTGCCCGTATTGCGAAGCGGGATCCGGCGGCTGGTCTCTGGTGCAGCCATGGATTTGAGCCGAGAAGCATCTTGACATTCGCCCTCCGCGCCTCAGTGCCTGTCACCTCCTGGGATGTTCACAGGCAGACACGGAGTCACGAAGGGCTTTGGTGGCTGTCTGCTCTTCTGCTCTTCTGCTCTTCCGGGGCTGCGTCTCCTACGCCGAGTGTTCAGGAGCACTCGGTGCGGTCGAGTGGTTCCCGTTCGGACCTGCAGGTCTTGAAAAGCGAAAACCCTCCGTGCCCCCGTGCCTCCCTGTGAACGTGCCGCTATTGCTCAAGCACCAGCTTCGGCGTGACCAGCCACGTCAGCGTGCCGGTACCGGCGCTGATGGAGGCGTCGTAGTCCACACGGGCGACGCCGCCCTTCTTGAACGGCAGCGGTGACCGTGCGCCGATCAGCCAGGCGGTCAGCAGGCCCAGGTCGGGCTCGTGTCCCACCAGCGCGACGGCGGTATCGGTGGTTCGCGCCGATCGCTCCATGAGGGCTTTCCCGACGCGCGCGGGGGCATGACCAGGCGCGAGTTCATTCACGATCTCAATCTGCCGCGCGGTGGTCCACAGCGGCGCAAGCACGTCGGCGGTTTGTCGCGCGCGGACCAGGGGGCTGGACCAAATGTGTCCGACCTGCACCCCGCGGTCGGCGAGGCGCAGTGCGATCTCCCGCATCCGCGCAATCCCCCGCGTCGTCAGGGGCCGCTCGTTGTCATCGGGCCAGACGGGGCCACGCTCTTCGGCGATGGCGTGCCGCACCAGATACACCGTCATCGCGAGGCGGCCTTCGCGAGCCGGGTGAGCGCGGGGACCCGTGCGAGAATCGCCGCGTGCCGCGCACGACATTCGCGTTCGAGATCGGCGGCCATGTGTTTGAAGTCTCCGGCCGTGACCCGGGAATGATCACCGCTGCGGCGCAGGCGATGGATCCGCTCCTGGAGGATGAGGCGATCGTGCCAGTCGCCAAGTTCCTCCTGGACGGCTTCGAGCAGTCGGCGCTCACGCACCCAGGCCTTGCCGCCGATTTGCTGCTCCCATTCGAGTGCGTACCGCAGTTTTTTTGTGGCGATCCGCAACGCGTGCAGCTGGTCCGGTACATAAACCGCGCCCACAGAAGAGAGATCGCGCACCAGGGTGCTGGCCCGTTTGACCCGTCGCGTTTTTGCCGACGCCACCGCCTGGCTCTTCACCTGGGAGACCCGAATGCGACGCAGGCGTTTGCGCACCTGGCTGAACACCGCCCGCCACTCGGTCTCGATGACCGCGCGCAGCAGGAGTCGATGCTGGTTCGCCCGTTCGGCCTCGAGGACGGTGGCGATGTGGGCGACGGGAAGGGCGGCCCAGGCGAACCGGTCCGCTTCGGTGATGATCAACACACGCGTGACATCACACTCCCGCACCGCCCCCAGTGCCTGCGAGAGCTTCCGCAGGACGCGCAGCGCCCGCCGGCGCGTGTCTGCGGGCAGGACCGCGTCGAGGGCCCCGATCCCCTCGCGCAGGCGGCGAGAGGCGACCCGCGCCTGATGCACACCTCGCGGCACACCGCGGCGCGCGCGCGCGAGTTCCCGCGAACACTGCGTCAGTTGCCTGGCGAGTGCCTGCGTCAAAGCGTCAGGGGCCATCGTGGTAGCATGCCAAGTCTTTTGGTGGTCCGTGTAACTCGAGTGTAAACCATGCGTCTGGCGGCCATCGACATCGGCACGAACTCCGTGCACATGATTATCGTCCGGGTCCGGCCTGACCTGTCCTTTGAGGTCGTTGATCGGGAAAAGGAAATGGTCCGGCTGGGTGCGGGTGGGCTTGACGGGCGACGACTCGCCCCCACTGCGGTCACCGCCGCGTTCGAGACCCTCGCCAAGTTCAAGCGCCTCGCAGAAACCCATCAGGTCGACGAAATTCTGGCCTCCGCCACCAGTGCCGTGCGCGAAGCCGAAAATGGCGGCGACTTTGTCGCGGCCGTGCGGCGGGATCTGGGCATTCGCGTCCGAGTCATTTCCGGCAAAGAAGAAGCGCGACTGATTCACCTTGCGGCCGCGTATGCGTCGGGCGTCGGCGGTCATCCTGCGGTGGTGGTGGATATCGGCGGAGGCAGCGTCGAGATCACGCTGGGCACCGCGGCGCGCATGCAGATCGGGGAAAGTTTCAAGGTCGGCGTCATCCGGCTGACCGAACGTTTTGTGACCAGTGACCCCCTGTCGCGATCTGACGAACAGCGTATGGTCCGGCACATCCGGCGCCAGACCGGCGCCCACCTGCGGGCGCTGGTCAAGCGAGGGTTCAGCCGGGTCATCGGCACGTCCGGCACGATTCACGCGATTAGCGCCCTGGCCAGCGACCAGCTGCGTGAAGGCGGTGACCTCCGCAACCGGCGCATTCCGGCCAAGTCGCTCAGCCGGGTCAGACGCCTGCTGACGTCGCTGACCATCGAAGAACGACTGGCGCTGCCGGGCCTGGACCCCAGACGGGCGGACGTAACAGTGGCCGGCGCCGTGTTGCTCGATACGTTGTTGGATGGGCTCAAGGCCGATTCGTTGACGTTGTGTGACTTCGCCCTGCGCGAGGGACTCATCCTCGACTACATCAAGAAAAACGGCGCACACATCCGCACGGTGGAGCGCTATCCGGACGTCCGGCGCCGGAGCGTGATCGAACTGGCCGAACGGTGCCGGTATCTGGCCCCACACGCGCAGCAGGTGGCCCGAACGGCGCTCGCCTTGTTTGACGCGACCCGCCCGGACCACGGACTGGATGATCAGTCGCGCGAATGGCTGGAGTTTGCGGGACTGCTTCATGACATCGGCGTGCACATCAGCTACGAGCGGCACCACAAACATTCCCAGTATCTGATTGAGCACGGGGATCTGCGTGGATTTGATCCGGACGAGATCCTGCTGATGGCGCTGGTGGCGCGCTACCACCGGCAGAGCCCGCCCAAGAAGTCGCACCCGGAGTTTGCGACCCTCTCCCCGGAACGCCGCCGTGTGGTCCGCGTCCTGGGGGCGCTCCTTCGACTGGCCGAGGGCCTCGACCGCAGCCACGCGCAGGTGGTGGACCATCTGGAGACCGAACGCACCGAGGCCGGGCTCATCGTGCGGCTCCGCACCACCAGTGATCCGGAACTGGAGTTGTGGGCGGCCAATCGCCACGCGGCTCCGCTCATCAAGGAACTGGGCCGTCCCCTTCGGTTTGAGTCACCGCGCACCGTGTAACGCGGAATTTACATGTTCGAAACTGGTGCGAAACCAGCTCCCCATAAGCTCAACCACATGAAACTGCGACTTGTTCTCGCTGCCCTGACACTCCTCTCCATCTCGACCGTCTCCGCCTGCGGCGGGTCGTCCACGTCCGGACCCGCTCCGGTCATCGCCCTGGATGGGTCCAGCACGGTCTTCCCGATCAGCGAAGCGGTCGCCGAGGAGTTCCAGCTGCAGAACGCCGGCATGCCGGTGACAGTTGGTGTCTCGGGCACTGGCGGCGGCTTCAAGAAGTTCTGCCGTGCCGAGACCGTCATTTCCAACGCGTCGCGGCCCATCTCGGCCAGCGAAATCACGGAGTGCACCGCGGCCGGGATTGAATTCATCGAGCTGCCGGTGGCCTACGACGGCATGGCGGTGGTCGTGAACCCCAAGAACACCTGGGCGAATGACATCACGGTCGCCGAGCTCAAGCGCCTGTGGGAACCGGCAGCGCAGGGCAAAATCATGAAGTGGAATCAGGTGCGGGCCAGCTGGCCGGACCGTGACATCCGCCTGTATGGCGCCGGCGCCGACTCGGGCACGTTCGACTACTTCACCGAGGTCATCAATGGCAAGGCCAAGGCCAGCCGCGGCGATTTCACTCCGAGTGAAGACGACAACGTGCTCGTGCAGGGCGTGGCCGGCGACGAACTCGCCCTCGGCTTCATGGGCCTGGCCTACTACGAGGAAAACAAAGACAAGCTGAAGCTGCTTGGCGTCGACGATGAGGTGGCGACCAACGGCGCGGGTGCCATTACGCCGTCGTTTGAGTCCGTGCGCGGTGGCACGTATCGCCCGCTCTCGCGGCCGATGTTCATCTACGTGAGCACCAAGGCGCTCAATGAACGTCCCGAAGTCAAAGCGTTTGTGGACTTCTACCTCGCCAACACGGCAACACTCACCCAGGAAGTGGGCTTCGTGGCGCTCGCCGACGCCGAAGTGGCGCTGGTCAATGCCCGCTACTCGGCCAAGACCACCGGGTCCATCTTTAACGAGACCGACCACACGCCCAAGACGCTTGAACAGCGCCTGCAGGGCGGCACCCGGTGACACGTGCGACGCGGAGGCGTCTCGAATTTGTCATCGAGCGCCTCCTCTTCGTGTGCGCGGCGGCGTCGGTACTCGTCACCGTCGGCATCATCGGGGTGCTGGCGTTTGAGACGGTGGGGTTTTTCCGGGAGGTCCCGGTTACGGACTTCCTGTTTGGCACCGTCTGGACGCCGCTCTTCAGTGATCGCCAGTTCGGTGTGCTGCCGCTGGTGGCCGGCACGTTGCTCGTCTCCTCGATTGCCATGTTGTTTGCGCTGCCGACGGGCGTACTCGCCGCCATCTACCTGAGCGAGTACGCGCCCTCGTCGGTGCGTCGCGTGGTAAAACCCATTCTGGAAATCCTGGCCGGCATCCCGACCGTCGTCTACGGCTACTTCGCGCTGCTCTACGTCACACCCCTGCTTCAGCAGGTGTTTCCGTCCATGTCGGCGTTCAACGCCCTGAGTCCTGGGCTGGTCATGGGCATCATGATTCTCCCGCTGGTGTCATCGTTGTCGGAGGACGCGTTGCACGCGGTGCCCAACGGCCTGCGCGAAGGCGCGTATGCGCTGGGCGCGACCCGCATGCAGGCCGCCCTGCGCGTGGTGGTGCCTGCGGCCTTCTCGGGGATCTCCGCGTCGTTCATCCTCGCGGCGTCACGCGCCATCGGGGAAACCATGATCGTCGCCATTGCCGCGGGTCAGCAGCCCAAGATGACGCTCAATCCCCTCGAGTCGGTCGAGACCATGACCGCCTATATCGTGCAGGTCAGCCTGGGCGACAGTCCGTCCGGCTCCCTCCAGTTCCGTACCATCTTCGCCGTCGGCATGTTGTTGTTTGTAATGACCTTTGCGCTCAACCTCATCAGCAACTGGCTGCGCCGCCGGTTCCGGGAGGTCTACTGATGAGTACGGCCGCATCCCGACTCGCAGGCGATCGTCTGCTGCAGTTGTCGGGCATTCTGGTGTTGGGCCTGGCGCTCGTGACCCTGGGGGCCTTGATCGCGGACGTCTTCTCCGACGGCTGGGCGCGACTGAGCTGGCAATTTCTGACCAGTCCCCCGTCACGTTTTCCTGCGGTGGCGGGCATCTATCCCCAGTTGCTCGGCAGTCTGTACGTGATGCTCGTCACGGCGGCGCTCACGTTGCCGATGGGGATCGCGGCGGCGCTGTACCTGGAGGAATATGGCGGCGGCGGCCGTATGGCCCGCATCATTGAGGTCAACATCGCGAACCTCGCCGGTGTGCCTTCGGTCATTTACGGCCTGCTCGGGCTTGGCCTCTTTGTCCGGTGGATGAATCTCGGACCGAGCGTGCTGGCCGGCGCGGCGACACTCGCCTTGCTCGTCCTGCCGGTCGTGATTCTCTCCACGCGCGAAGCGTTGCGCACCGTCCCCATGTCGGCCCGCGAGGGGTCGTATGCCTTGGGCGCGACCAAGTGGCAGACCATCTGGCATCAAGTGCTGCCCAGCTCGCTCCCAGGAATCTTCACGGGGCTCATCCTCGCGATGTCGCGCGCGATCGGCGAAACCGCCCCGCTGGTCACCATCGGCGCGTTGACGTATATTCCGTTTGCGCCCACGGGCCTGGACTCGCGCTTCACCGTGTTGCCCATTCAAATCTACAACTGGGTCTCGCGCCCGCAAGCGCCCTTTCTTGAAAATGCAGCTGCCGGCATCATTGTGCTGCTGTTCTTGCTGTTGACAATGAATTCCGTGGCGGTGGTGTTGCGCGACCGCTTCCAGAAAGTGCGGTCATGACGACTCCTCTTCGCCCGCTCTCGACCATGGTCCCCACCGGCCAGCCCAAGCCGATCACACCGGTGAAGATTGCCGTCGCCGGCATGAACTTTTTTTACGGCAAGACGCAAGCACTCACCGACATCACGATCAACCTGCACGCCAACCTCGTGACCGCCTTCATCGGTCCCTCGGGCTGCGGCAAGAGCACCTTCCTGCGCACGCTGAACCGGATGAACGACATCATCCCGTCGGCCCGGGTGGAAGGGTCGGTGACCATCGACGACGAGAACATCTACGGCCCGGGCACTGACGTGGTCGACCTGCGCAAACGGGTCGGCATGGTCTTCCAGAAGTCCAACCCGTTTCCGAAGTCGATTTTTGAAAACGTCGCCTATGGGCTGCGCATCAACGGTATGGCCACGTCCCGGGGGGACCTGGAAGGGCGCGTCGAAGAGAGCCTCAAGGCTGCGGCCATCTGGGATGAGGTCAAGGACCGACTCGAGACGTCCGCCCTGGCCCTGTCAGGCGGTCAGCAGCAGCGCCTCTGCATCGCACGCGCGCTGGCGATTCAGCCGCAGATTCTCCTGATGGACGAGCCGGCCTCGGCCCTCGACCCCATCGCCACGCAGCGCATCGAGGAACTCGTCTACCAGCTGAAACGTGACTACACGATCATCATCGTGACGCACAATATGCAGCAGGCCGCCCGCGTCTCCGACTCGACCGCCTTTTTCTGGCTGGGTCGGTTGGTGGAGTACGGGCCCACTGAAAAGATTTTCACCAATCCTGCCGAGAAGTTGACGGAGGACTACGTCACCGGGCGCTTCGGTTAAGCCCCGCAGAAGGACCGAGAAATGGAACGTCACGTTCGACATTTTCAGGAAGAACTCGATGAACTCAAGAGCCGGCTGCTCGAAATGGGGGGCTTGGCCGAAGACCGTCTGCGGCTCGCCGTACGTGGCCTCGTGGAGCGCGACGGGACGCTGGTCGACAAGGTCCTGATCGGTGACGGCGCCATCAACCAGCTGCACATCGACATCGATGACCGGTGTTTCAAGCTGCTAGCCCTGCATCAACCCATGGCCGTCGACCTGCGCGCCATCGTGGCGGCGGTCAAAATCAACACGGACCTCGAACGTGTGGGCGACCTCGCCGTCAACATCTCGGAGGCCGCGCGCCGGTACCTCCAGCACCCGCCCGTCAAGGAGCTGATCGACATCCCGCGGATGGCCGAACTCGCCCAGGACATGTTGCGCGACGCGCTCGACGCCTTTGTCCGGCGCGACCTGAACCTCGCCCAGCACGTCCTGGTCCAGGACGATGCCCTCGACGCGCTCAAGACGGCGGTCTTTCGTGACTTGCTCGGCTACATGCTCAGGGACACCCCGACCATCGAGCCGGCCCTGGACCTGATCCTCATCTCCCGACACCTCGAACGGATCGGCGACCACGCCACCAACGTCGCCGAGGACGTGATCTTCATGGTGTCCGCCAGAGACGTGCGACACCAGTAGTACAATAGGCCCATGCCGGCACCGACGTGTGTCTATTGCCGCCATCAACCCGCGGTCAGTCAGTGGCAACCCTTCTGCAGTGAACGGTGTCGTCAGGCCGACCTGGGTCGCTGGCTGCAGGGAGACTACCGGGTTCCGGGTTCATCCGTGGACTCCGGGCGCGCCCCCTCCGACGAGGATGACGACGTGCCTGGCCCGTTTGATGTTTGACACGTGAAAGGCTCCCGCGTTTTTTATGGCCGACACCCTGACCATCACCGATAACCGCACCGGCAAGCAGTACGACGTCCCCATCACCGATGGCACCATCAAGGCCCTCGACCTCCGCAAGATCAAGGCGGATGCCGATGACTTCGGGTTGATGACATACGACCCGGCGTTCCAGAACACCGCGTCCTGCCGCAGCAGCATCACGTTTATTGATGGCGACAAGGGCATCCTCGAGTACCGGGGCTATCCCATCGACCAGCTCGCCGAGCAGAGTACGTATCTGGAGACGGCCTACCTGATTCTCTTCGGGGAACTGCCGACCACCGCGCAGCTGGACGGGTGGACGCGTGAGATCACGCTCCACACGATGCTGCACGAAAACATCAAGAAGTTCATGGAAGGGTTCCAGTACGACGCCCATCCGATGGGCATCTTCCTCTCGACGGCCGGCGCGTTGTCCACGATCTATCCCGACGCCAAGAACATCAGCGACCCCGATTCGCGGCGCCTGCAGGTGCGGCGCCTCATTGCGAAGGTGCCGAGCATCGCGGCGTATGCCTACCGGCACAGCATCGGCCGGCCCTACATCTACCCGGACAACGACCTGAGCTTCACGGGCAACTTCCTGAACATGTTGTTCAAGATGACCGAGCTCAAGTACAAGCCCCATCCGGTGCTGGAGCGCGCACTCGACGTGTTGTTCATCCTGCACGCCGACCACGAGCAGAACTGCAGCACGAGTGCGATGCGCGGCATCGGCAGCTCCCAGGCCGACCCGTATGCGTCGCTGGCCGGTGCGGCGGCGGCGCTGTATGGTCCGCTGCACGGCGGCGCCAACGAAGCCGTGCTGCACATGCTCAAGGAAATCGGCTCCGTGAGCCATGTCCCCGAGTTCATCAAGAAGGTCAAGGCGGGCGACGGGCGGTTGATGGGCTTTGGTCACCGCGTCTACAAGTCGTACGACCCGCGGGCGCGCATCATCAAACAGACCGCCGACAGCGTGTTTGAGGTGACGGGCCGCAATCCCCTGACCGACATCGCGCTCGAGCTCGAACGGATTGCGCTCGAAGACGACTATTTCGTGAGCCGCAAGCTGTACCCGAACGTGGACTTCTATTCCGGGCTGATTTACCAGGCGATGGGATTCCCGCTCGACATGTTCCCGGTACTGTTCGCGATTCCGCGCACGGCCGGCTGGCTGGCCCAGTGGGATGAGATGTTGCGTGACAGCGATCAGAAAATTGCCCGGCCGCGCCAAATCTATACCGGGTCGGCGCGCCGTGACTACGTCCCCCGCGCTTCCCGCGGGTAAGGAGGGTCTGATGTTCCGTGTCTCACTCGTGGCGGCGCTCGTGGCCGCGACGGCCGTCTGTGCGTCGGCGTCCCAGTCGGCTCAGAAGCCCGCTGCCTCGACGTTCGACGGAACCCGGGCATTCGACCACCTGAAGGCGCAGGTCGCCATCGGGCCGCGCCCAGCGGGCTCAGCCGGTATCCGCCAGACGCGCGCCTACATCACCCGCCAACTGGCGGCGATGGGCCTGACCGTCCAGGAGCAGCCATTTGTCGCCACCACGCCGATCGGGCCGGTGGAGATGGTCAACCTGATCGCGGTGCTCCCAGGGACACGCACAGACCGCATTCTTTTCACGGGCCACTACGACACCAAGCTGTACAAGGACATCGTGTTCCTGGGCGCCAGCGACGGCGCCTCCAGCGCGGCCGTGCTTATCGAGCTCGTCCGCTCCCTCAAGGACCAGCCCCGCGAGTTCACGTATGAGTTCGTCTGGTTTGATGGCGAGGAGGCCGTCGTCGCCTGGGATATCGACACCGACTCGACCTACGGCAGCCGGTATTACGTGCAGGCCGCGCAGAAGGCCAAGGCCGTGTCCGCCATCAAGGCGATGATCCTCGTCGACATGGTGGGTCATCGCGAGCTGCAGATCGAACGCGACAGTCACTCCGCGCCCTGGCTCACCGACATCATCTGGGCTGCGGCCACACGCCTCGGGCACGGCGGCATCTTTCTCGATGTCACCACCACGATCGAAGACGACCATCTGCACTTCGTGCGTGCGGGCATCCCGTCGGTGGACATCATCGACCTCAATCATTTCATCGCACGCGGCCACTGGCACACCGCGGGCGACAACCTTGACGCCGTCTCGGCGCGCTCGCTGCAGATCGTCGGCGACGTCCTGCTCGCCTCGCTGCCTGGCATCGTCACTCACCTCTCGAAACAGTAGTGGGTCTTGTCTTGGGCGTCTTCGGAGCAGCCGGACTTTAGTCGGGCTGACGTCCGTCGGGCTGAAGCCCGACGGCTCCGAAGAAAGAGCCGTACAAACCAACGGCGGCTGCAGGTGCAGCCGCCGCGGGTTCTTCCGTCGCTGTGACGGCTTACTTGAGGTGCTTGCTGACGAGCTTGGTCATCTCGAACATGTTGACCATGCTCTTGCCACCGAAGACCGCCTTCAGCTTGTCATCCGCCTTGATGTTGCGTCGGTTGACCTTGTCCTGAAGGTTGTTCTTCTTGATGTACGCCCACAGGCGCTTGGTCACCTCGGTACGCGGAATCGGCTTGTCGCCAACGACCGCCGCCAACGTCGCGCTCGGCGTGACCGGCTTCATGAACGCGGCATTCGGCTTCCGTGCTGCCGCCTTCTTCTTGGCAACAACCTTCTTCTTTGCAGCAGCCTTCTTCACGACCTTCTTCGCGACTTTCTTCGCAGCTTTCTTCGCAGCTTTCTTCGCCATCTCGTCTCCTTGGAAGACGCGTTACGCGTCGGGATAGTCTCGCACGAAATACACCATTTTCAGAGGGAAAAGCACGTCAGCCCACCGGCGCCTCAGAGAGCAATTTGTGGATCGTGTCCTCGGTCAACACGCCGCTGGCGCTCTTGGCGGCGGCAAAGATCCGGTCGACCCGCCCCTCTGACACCTCAAGTCCACGACGTTCCAGCCAGTAGACGACGTTCGATTTGCCCGACATCGGACCCACCTCGATCACCTGCTCTCTCCCTATGAGAGAGGCCGGAATTGCCGAGTAGACGGCGTCCGCCAGCGCGGGGTCCTGCTTGCGATACGCCTTGATCACCGCGGCGGCGTGCACGCCCGTGGCCGTGCGAAACGCGTCCCGCCCGAGGATGGGATAGTTGGGCGGCATGGGCACACCACACGCGTCGGCGACCACATCGCAATACGCCGGGAGCTGCGTGAGATCGGACTCGCGCGCCCCCATGAGCACAAGATTCACGAGCAACGTGTCCATCGGCGTGTTCCCCACCCGCTCGCCGATCCCCAGCGCGGCGCCGTGCAGACGGGTCGCGCCGGCCTCCCAGGCCGCAAAGGAATTCGCCACGGCGAGGTCACGGTCGCGGTGGCCATGCCAGTCGATCCCGATCCCTCCCCCGCAGTCGTCGACCACCGAGCGAATGAACCGGGTGACCGCTGCGGCCCCTGCCGGGGTCGCGTGCCCCACGGTATCGGCAATACAGACCCGTGAGGCCCCGGCCCGGATCGCGGCGGTGTACAGCCGGCGCAGGGAGTCAGGGTCCGCCCGGGTCGTGTCCTCGGTGACATACATGACCGGCAGTCCCTCTTTGACCGCAAAGGTGATGGCTTCCTCGGTGAGGGCCACCAACCGGTCCAGCGTCCAGTCCTCGGCGTAGACACGGATGGGGCTTGAGCCGATGAAGGCACAGCACTCGATCGGCATCCCGACCTTCTGCGAAATGCGCGCGATGGGTTCGATGTCTGCGATCACGGTGCGGGCCGCACAGTTGGCGCGCACGCGCAATCGGCTATCCACGATTTCGCGCGCGAGGCGTTCGACGTCGGCCGCCACGTGTGGCCCGGCGCCGGGCAGCCCGATGTTGGCCGTGTCGATCCCGAGCGCGTCGATCAAATGCAGAATGCGGACCTTGTCCTCGATCGACGGCGTACGCACCGAGGGCGACTGCAACCCGTCTCGCAGCGTTTCATCGTCGAGTTGGACCGCGCCACGTACGGGCGCGGGATCCACGGTATTCCAGTCATAAATGAGGGGGTGCATCGTGTATTCCTCTAGATTGTCATTTTCCGGCACTGCGTCTGGTCACGACGCGCAGCGTCAGCAGGCCAGCCGCCGTGACCAATCCGGACCAGAACGTGGCGCGCACGATCCCTGACCGTCGTGCGTCGGCCATCAGGTCGGCCAGTACCGGCTCCGGCCCGCGTCCAAGCTCATGGGTGGCGACGCGGATCAGGTACTCGCGTGACGCGCCGTGCATCCACCAGTCAAACAGCGCACACCACAACACGATCCCGATCACACACCAGACGACGATCAGGATGCGGGTGGACAACGTCACGCGGCGCCCTGTGGTCCCAGATACCGGATCACCATCGCCGTGATGTCGTCGCCCTGCGCCGTGCCTGCGGTGAAATCGCGCACGGCGTCAAACACCTGTCGCACCAACGTCTGCGCATCGGTTCCGGCAGCGGCCTGTACGGACGCGAGCACGCGGTCGTCGCCAAACTCTTCACCGGCGCTGTCGAGTGCTTCCGACACCCCATCGCTGAACACCACGACGGTGTCGCCGGGCACCAGTGTCACCGTGTGTTGTGAATACGGCGCAAACTCCAACAACCCAATCACTGGTCCGCCGTCTTCAAGACGACGCACGCCTGACGGGCCGACGACAAACGGCGGGTTGTGTCCCGCATTGGTGTAGGTCAGTGTGCCGTCCATTGACACCACGCCCAGCATCAACGTGACAAAACGCGATTCGATGCCGCGACGACACAACACCTTGTTGGCCACGGAGGTGAACTCCGCCGGCACGAGGCCGGCCACCTGTGACGCAAACATGC
>ENA-ORBV01002889-ORBV01002889.1-microbial-mat-metagenome-genome-assembly--contig:-NODE-2889-length-35403-cov-34.288881_pt1 | contig 35403 bp, 32 predicted proteins | sample MGYA00237777_ERZ505514 | MGnify/ENA primary metagenome ERZ505514 (study PRJEB26160, sample SAMN06269048) | microbial mat metagenome | isolation source: Oligotrophic lake microbial mat | place... | reverse complement strand
ACGCGCAAGCGCAAGCTGCTGGAAAAACAAAAGGAAGGCAAGAAGCGCATGAAGCGCGTGGGCAGCGTGGATATTCCACAGGAGGCGTTTATGGCGATATTGGAGAGCGGGGATTGACTATGACCGCGACGGAAAACTCGCCGTTTTTGAAGCGCGAAGGCACTCCGGACGACGTCCTCGACGCCGTCAAGACGTTTCCGCGGGCAACGGCTTACTATTGCGATTGGCTCAGCACGAAGTGGACATCGAGCGCGTCATACCTCGGATGGGCGAAGGAGCATCTAACAATCTGCGATTTATCGCACGATCTGAGCGCTTTCGTGTTTGCCAAAAGAGCGGTCTGCCGGCAAATTGACGCGTTGATCAGATTCAACCACCTGCGCGCCTTTTTGAACAAGAAGTATCCAGCGAAAATCCAAGCCCTCGCCTCAATTGGAATAGGCGCACCGGAAATTGTCTACGATTTAGTGATCGGGCCGCGAAATTCACACGAACACGACTACACGCCGGTGGATCATCAACGAGCCAAGCATGCCGTTGAGATCGCCGATCTGTTTCTATCAAAATCCGCTGCAGACGCAGACTTTGGCGGACCAGTTGCGGTGATGTCGCATTCGATCGGAGGGTATTCTGGGGACTGCGAGACTGGCACGTACGAGTTTCGTGGCTTTAGGGATGCCCTGATTGTCTTGGTGGACATTTTTGAAAATGAAGATGCGGCGCAGGTTCGCGTTCTTGACGCTGTTCACAGCGAAGTGCGATCGGCGGCATTGAATGACTTTAATGAGCGCCAGATTCTCGAACTCAATAGGCTGATTCGCGCAATCGCCAAATCCAATCGAACCGGAGGCGATCCTAGATTCTATTTCGCATTCAAAAAGTATTTTGGACTGTGAGGAATAATGGGTAACCGAACCAAAACGGAATGAATTGCTTTGAGATTGTGGATATTCCACAGGGGGCGTTTATTGCGCACAACGATTTCCTGGCCGCGCTGGACGCTGTTTGAATGACTACGATGAGGTGAACCATCAACAAACGAATCATAATCGATCAAAAAGCCCAGCATGGCAAGCCGGTGATAAAAGGCACGCGAGTGCCGATTTCGCGCATTGTTGGCGGGCTGGCTTCGGGCATGAGCTTCGCTGACGTGCATAGGGAGTACGACGTGGGAATCGACGATATCCGAGCCGCGCTTTAATTTGCCAATGAGTTGATTGAGAGCGAGCAGTTTCATCCGCTTCCGCAGTGATCCGCTGCGTTTGCTGAACTATTATCGGACCGCCGCCACCGCCAGGAGTCGAACGTCTGCGCTGAAAAAATCAGACGCCGACGCAACGAATCGAGCAAACCCTCGCCCCCTTCTCGCCGATACAACGGTAATGACTCAAACCAAGGAGAGGGTGTTGAAGGGACTTCCACTCGGCGAAATTTTGGTCGAACAAGGCGTGCTTACGCGAGTGCAGGTGGAGCATTTGCTTCGCGTGCAGAAGACATGCCACCGGCCGATTGGCGATTTGGCCGAACGGCTCTACGGCGTGTCGCCCACCGCGATCGAAGACGCCTGGGTACAGCAGTATCTTCACACCGCCGGCACGGTGGATTTGAAGGATGTAGAGATTGACATCGACTGCCTGCGAAAGCTCAACCGGCGCCAGGCCTGGCAGTTTCATATGCTGCCGACGAATGTTGAAACGGGGGAACTCAACATCGCCACCGACGCCGAAAACCTCGTGCGGGCCGTCAACTTTTCGACGAGTAAGCTCGATGAGCCGGTGCTCTTTGTGATTGCCGAACGCGATCAACTGCGCGCGTTTCTGAAGGAGCACTATCCTGTGCCGAATTTCATGCAGCAGTTTGCTGAGGACTTGCGGTAACGGCAATCTTAGTTCTGCGAATCGTGGTTCTGCGAACCACGGCTAAACATTAGATTTGCAACTTTCAACGCGAACCCCGATGGTAAAACCGTCGGGGTTTTCGTTTCATGGATGGCATGAAGATGGATAGCATGTCGACGATGCCTCACTTGGTTTCGTCGACCGGCATTTTCAAGCGACTTCTCTCGCTGCTTCGCCCGCAGGCCCGCAAAATCGCGCTGGGCCTGATCCTGCTGTTCATCTCCATGCCGGCCGAGCTGTTTCCGGCATTCGTCTGGATGTATGTGACCGATGCCCTCATCGTCGGCAAACCCACCGCGCCCAGCCTCTTCCTCGGCCAATGGTTCAGCTTCGGCGGTCGAATAAACGGCTGGCCGGCGTTACTCGTCTCGGCGCTGGCGTTCATGCTGGTGCTTTACCTTATGTATGAATTGTTCAGCACGCTCAGCCGCAACGTGATGGAGCGCGTGGCGCAGCGGTTCATCCTTGAGCTGCGCAACCGTGTCTACCGAAAACTTCAAAGCCAGTCGCTGGCTTACCTTCAGCGGCAGAAAACCGGCGACCTCATGAGCCGCGCGATGGGGGATGTGGATGAACTGCAATCGTTCACGGTCAACGGCATTGATGTGATCATCGGCGAAGGAATCATGTGGTTTGTGACGGTTGCAGTGGTGATGGCGCTCGATTGGCGCGTGGCGACGGCGTCGCTGGCGCCGCTCGTCGTCGTCTACCTTCTGCTGAAAGTCTTTAACCGCCGCGTGGCCCCGATTTACAAAGCGGCCCGCGATCGCGCCGGCGATGTAAGCACGCGGCTGCAGGAGAACCTTGCCGGCGTAACGGTGATCAAAATCTTCGGCCGCGAAAAGCAGGAGGCCGCCCGCTTCCGCGCCGCCACCAGCGGGTATTACGATCAGCAGATCAAAGCGATCAACGCCCGAAGCCTCTTTTTCCCCTTCAGCCGCGCCGCCGGCTTTCTCACCAATGTCAGCATGCTCGGCGTGGGCGCGTATCTCATTCTGACCAACGGCGGGTTTACGGTGGGCAAGCTGCTGATGTTTCGCGCGTACTGGTGGCGGCTCTTCGGGCCGATCCAAACGCTGGCCAGAGTAAACGACATGGTGCAGCGCGCCATCGCCGCCGCCCGGCGGATTTTTGAAGTGCTTGATGCACATGATGAAATGCCCGATGCCGCCGATGCGCGGCGCGTCGACGAAGTACGCGGTGATTTGGAGCTATGCGATGTGACTTTCAATTACGGGAATGAACCACAGAGGGCACAGAGCACACAGAGAGAAGAATCTGATAGTACCGCTCCATCGAGCAATAACGTAGTAGCGACCGCCGATTCTCATCTTCGTTCCACTTCGAGTTTATCTGCCTCTGTGTCCTCTGTGCCCTCTGTGGTTCCAAACGTATTGGATAACGTTTCAATCCAAATCAGCCCCGGCCAAACCGTCGCGCTGTGTGGCCCGAGCGGCGGGGGGAAATCGACGATTCTGAATCTGCTGCTGCGGTTTTACGATCCGGTGAGCGGCAGCGTGACGTTGGATGGCATTGACGTCCGCCAGATTCAGCGCGACAGTTTGCGATCACACTTTGCACTGGTTCAGCAGGAGAGTTTTCTATTCAACGAATCGATTCTCGACAATATTCGCTACGGCCATCCGCAAGCCACGATGGATCAGGTCGTCGCCGCCGCCCATGCTGCTAACGCGCACGGGTTTATCAGCGCATTGCCAAACGGCTATGCGACGTTCGTGGGCGAACGCGGCGTGCGGCTTTCGGGTGGGCAGAAACAGCGCATCAGCATTGCCCGCGCCTTCCTGGCCAACCCGAGCATTCTCCTGCTCGACGAACCCACCAGCAGCGTGGAACCGGACAGCGAAGCCGCCATCATCGCGGCGCTCGATCGCCTGATGACCGGCCGCACCACCGTGCTCACCAGCCATCGTCCGAGCCTGATCAACCAGGCCGATGTGGTCTACGTCATCGAAGGCGGCCGCGTCATCGACAGCGGATCACCCAACGAATTGCGGCAACGCAGCGAGTGGTTCTCGCGCTTCATGAAGTCGGCTGAGCAGCCGCAGGAGGCGGAAGCTGTGAACTAAGCGTCCTTAAGTACGCTGGATTAACGCGATGACGGAGAGGAATGTCTGCCCCACCGGCAGATCATGAAATGACGATGCCGGTAAAGCACATCTTCGGGGTTGATTTTTCCGGCGCGGCAAAGGCTGGCGAGAATATCTGGATCGCCATCGCCGCGCCGTCGCGCACGCGCTTAAGGCTGACCGGCCTGCATCGGTTGGAAGACCTCGCCGGCGCTGCCGATCGTGTCACGTCGCTTGCTCACCTGGTGAAACTGATTGAGCAATCGAGCAACGCCGTCTGGGGCATCGATTTCCCTTTCGGCCTGCCGGTCGAACTCGCGGCGATGGGCGCGACATGGCGCGATCAGCTCACGTTCGTCCAAACCTATCGCGGCGACGCCAAAGCCTTTGGCCGATGGTGCGTGGATGAAGCGAAGAAGATCGGCCCGAAACTGCACATCCGCCGGTGTAGCGACATCGAAACCAAGACGCCGTTCGACTGCTATCACTACCGCATCATCTATCAGACATTCCACGGCATGCGCGACGTGCTTTTGCCGCTTGCGGCTTCGCGGAACATTGCGGTGCTGCCATTCCACTATGCGCGATTCCGCAACGTAACCACCGTCGTCGTCGAAGCCTGTCCGTCTTCCACGCTCAAGCGCCTCAGCCTGCCACACCAAAACTACAAACAACCCGCCGGCGGGCCACTATTGGCGAAGCGGAAGAAAACCCGCCGGGCTATTCTGGCTGCGCTGGATCGGTTGATCGAAGTCAGCGCGGAGCACCGCCGAACCATCATGCGCAATCCCGGCGGCGATGCGTTGGATGCCGTGATCGCCGCCGTCGGGTCTTGGCAGGCGTTTACGTCCGCCGACCATGCCGCCATCGCCAAACACGCGCGTTATCGGCGTGAAGGGCGGGTTTATGCGTGATCTGCTTCTACCAAACGGTTGCAATGGGGAAAGTCCAACGTTCAACGTTCAATTTCCAAAACCTATCTGGACGTTGAAAATTGAATGTGGACGACGTGCTGCCCTGTCGAAAATCCCACGCCTCTCGCGCCCTCCCCCCAACCCCTCCCGGAGTACCAGGAGGGGGAGTTCTGGCAAATGATCATTGATGCAGGAAAGACGTCGCAGTGATGAAGATCTGCCATCTTCTCCCATCTGCGTTCATCAGCGTTAATTTGCGGCCACAACCGTCGTTGCCGAACGTGACTTGCCCCGCGGCGTCCGTTACATTCCGTCGATGACCGCCACCAGCCTTGCCGCTAAAGGGAGAGTTCTTCGCGTCGAAGGCGATCGCATCGTCTTCCAGCCGAGCAACACCAATTACGAGCTGCATTTGAAGGTGGCCGACTACACCGGGCCAGTCGGCACATCGGTCGAGTGCATCATTCGTGTGATCGCGCGCAAGGTTTACAGCGTTTCGAGCGGCGGGAACTTTATTCAGCCCCTGTTCGGGGAACCCAGAATCATCCAAGGTCAGGTTCGCAGCATTGAAGGACAGCAGATTGTCGTCCACGCCGGCGGGCCGATTGTGATCTCGCTGCCGCAGGATGAGAATGCGATCGACCTGAATACCGGCAGCATCACCCAAGGATCGATGATCAACGTGTTAGCGTTTGCGGGCGCGACGGGGGAAGTTCTCGCTGGCTGATCGGCAAACAAGGGGTAACGATTAACGATTGAAGATTAAGCAGAGGGATTTCCGCTTAATCGTCAATCATCAATCGTTACTCCGCGATTGCGCGAAACACCAAGTTACGCAAGATCCCGCCCCACCAGTTCGTCGCGGTGCCGGGCTAATAGAAAGACCGCCGCGCCGAGTGAGATGCCGGCCACTAAAGGAATGACGCCTTGGTCCAAGCGTTTGCTGACCAGTTCGAGCAGCGCCAGATAGACCAGCGCCAGCGCCGCAGCCCCCAGGATCACGATCAATCCCAGCACCACTGAATTCCACGCGAAGATGAGTAGTTTATCTGCCATAGCGTTGTGGCCGGTAATCAGGCCAGTTGTGTTGATCGGCACGGGCGGGGCGGTTTCCGCAGTTTATCGGGCGCAGGGCGGTGGCGGAATCTTCACACCTCGAAGTTGAGCGGGGCAGGTTCATATCCGATGTCAGGAGTGCAACCGCAGCGGTGGTTGCCGAAAGACGCCAAGCGTTGCTTTCGGCAAACTGTTGTGGCGGAGTACGGCTAAGTTGGTCGGCTCTGGTGTGTTTCACGCTTGTACTCGCGTTTGGTGGGTAGGCAGTCGCCCTGCCGGGTCCTCCGCGAGAGCATCACAAGGTCGCCAACTCGGGAGAGTGTCATGAAGGCGATTAATAGTTTGCTCGGTCGTTTGGTGAAGGATGAGCAGGGCGGCGAGGTTCTCGAATACGCCCTGATCGCGGGTCTGATCGTGGTTGCCGCTATCGCGGTAATCTCGGCGGTCGGCACAAAGGTGCTGGCTCGCTGGACCTCACTGAACAGCTCGATGTAAACGAACTTGCGAGTTCGTTGCAACGAAACGAACGGGCCCGGAGCCGGCCGACTCAAGCTCGGCATGCCCGGGCCCGTTCCGCGTTCGATGTCCGGGGATGAACCGACCGGTTCACCCTTATCGAAAGAGGATTAAAGCGATGCGAAGCTTAGTCAAGAAACTTTTCAAAGATGATGCAGGCGGCGAAGTGCTGGAATATGCGCTCATCGCCGGCCTGATCATCGTCGTCTGCGTTGTCGTTATCGGCAATGTCGGCACGAAAGTGCTGGCCCGATGGACGAGCGTCAACGATTCGATGTAGCAACCGGTCAAATGCAAATGAACCTGGTGCTACTCATGTTCCCCCTGTTGCTGATGCTTGTCATCGCCGCCGTAGCGGACGTGCGCAACCGCCGCATTCCCAACTGGCTCACCGCTTTGGTGGCCGTAACCGGCGTGGCTGCGGCGATCGTGTGGCACCATCCGATGGCCACCGGGTGGCAGGCCGTCGCGGGATTGATTGTTGGATTGCTGATCAACCTGCCTCTGTTTGCGCTTCGTCTGCGCGGCGGGGGCGATGTAAAACTCTTTGCCGGCGTGGGCGCGTGGCTCGGGCCGGCCAATGTTGTCGCGGTTTTTGTTGTAGCGACCATCGTGGCCATGCTGGTCGCGATCGCACAGGCGATCGTCACGCGGCGGGTAGGGCAGGTGGCACGCAACACGGCTTCGATGGCCGTTGGAATTGTTCATGGCGACGCGCGCGTTGACCCTGCTCAGGCCAGCGATGCCGACGGCTACGCCGCCCGGCACATTCCGTATGCCGTTCCGATTCTGATTGCGGTCGCAACCTTAATCGCAATGAGTTGATGGAGTAACACCATGAAAAACATGCTGCGTTCCTTCCTGACTGTCCGCCGACGAGGCAATACGCTGATCGAGGCGGCCTTCGTATTCAACATTCTGCTGCTGCTTTCGTTCTGCACGGTGGAATTTGGTTACTACCTGTACGCAAAGCACACCATGCAAGGCGCGGCCCGCGAAGGTGCACGGGCGGCGGTGGTCCCCGGGGCGACGACGACCGACGTAACCAACGCCGTTGCCCGCGCGCTGTTTGCCGCCGGGATGAACAGCGGGACGACCTCGATCGATTCGGCGAAGTTCACGGTGACACTCAACCCCGCCAACCCGGCCGCCACGGCGGGCACGGCGATGCAGGTTAATGTCACGTCAACCATGGGCAAAATCGGCCCCAAGCCGCTGTTTTTCATGAGCGGCACCAAGAACATCACCGGCGCGACGGTGATGCGCAAAGAGGGCTGATGTCCGATAACAGAAATTAAAACGAGGTGGGTCGCCGCGGTCGCAAGATCGCGGCGATCTTGCATTTCTCCCAGCCGCGAAGCGGCGAAAGACAATAGCATGGGGCGTGAGCCCCATGTGAGATTATTAATTGCAACCAAGCCCTGAAAGGGCGACAGATTTCTTCAGCGCTGGTTGCCGTCCCATAGTGCTCATTGCGCATTATCCTGCTGTCACATCGCTCTATCGCCCCGTCGGGGGCTGCGTTCCTGTTAACCAACCGACTTGGGGCTTACGCCCCAAGCTATTATCTTTCGCCGCTTCGCGGCTGGGAAACACTACGCCAAAAGTGATGGGGGCGGACGAAACATCCTCCAGAACGCGCGATGCCCGCATCTCCCTCCCCCCAGCCCCCTCCTTAGAGTACGAGGAGGGGGAGGACCAAATCCAAAAAAAATCGTTCTGCAGTCCCAACCTCATAAACCACACCAAGCAATTTGCCGAAGTTTCCGTCAGACGCCTAATTGTCGGAGATAGAACTATGAATAAAAAGATACTCGCACCCCTGGGCTTGGCGGCCGTGCTCGGATTGGCGGCGGCTTTTGTCGCACGAAGCATGATCGCCAATCGCCCGGCACAATCTATAAACGCCGAAAGCCTATTGCGCACGGTCGTGGTCGCCAACACCAACATTCTGCCGGGATCAGAAATTGATGCCAGCATGGTGACCAGCGCCAAAGTCTCGCAGGAGATGGCGCCGGACGACACCTTCACCGATGTCGGCGACGTGACCGCGCGTGTCGTGCAAGGGCCGATTTACAAGGGCCAGCCGATCATCGGCACGCTGCTGGCACCCAAAGGATCGCCCGGCGGGCTGGGCACGCTCATTCCCAAAGGCATGCGGGCCATCACGATTCAGATTGACGAATTCAGCGGCGTGGGCGGGTTTCTTACGCCTGGCTGCCGCGTCGACCTGATTTCAACAATGACCGGCGAAAGCAACGGCGACATGATCGCCCGCAGCGTCGTACAGAACATTCTGGTGACCGCCGTCGGTCAGCGAATGACGCTCAAGCAGGAGAACGGCCAGGAAGGCGCCTCACGCAGCGTCACCATGATCGCCACGCCGGAAGAGGCCCAGGCGATCGAACTGGCGGCGACGACCGGTCGCCCGCGGCTGGTGTTGCGTAATGTGCGCGATGAAGCAAAAAGTGCGAACGAAGGCGTTTCGCTTTCCGACTTAAAGGGAAGCAATCGCAACAAGGCCGGTGAAGACCCATTTGGCAGCGGGCATGCGACGGCCATTGAATATCCCCCGGCATTCCCGGTAACGGCCAACCCTTCGACGCAACCCAGCGATCGCGCGTCGGCGGGTGTTTACAACGTCAAGATCATTCGCGCGGGCAACGAAACCGAAGTGCAGTTCCCATTGCCGACGACAAACGGCAACACCGTGCCCGTGAACAACAACCGCAACGAGCCGATCACGCAGACTGATGGCAAGGTTGTGGGCAACTAAGTGTCGCATTCATTTCCGGGTTAGACCCGTTACGAAACTCGAATCGAACTAAGAAAGAAAGAGGGCTGCCTCATGCGAGCCTACCTGACACAAGACCAGATCATCCGCCGCGAACGTACGAAGAAGATCACCCTGGCCGTCCTGCTCGGCGGGGGGGTGCTGGGCATCTCGGCGGCGCTGCTCGCCGACGGGCGACCGAGCGGCGGCAGCAAAGATGTTTTCGCCGCCGATCACAAGCTGATGACACGCGACGCAGGCTTCAATGAAGCGTTCGTGGCCGCCAGCCCCGGCGATGAAAACTTCCGCAAAACGCTCGAAGGCAGCGAACGGGGCGGCGACGTCACCGGTACGCTCAAGCGATTCTTCCTCGGCGTGCCTAAGGAACTACCGGTGATCGACGTCGACGCGCAAAAGAACCCCTACGGCGCGGCCGTGGCGGCTCACAACCTGCAGGGCAAGCAGGCGATTCACGACTCATCCACCCCGGCCGAAGAGTACACGGTACTCGCCGATGGCAGCGGTTCGCAGGGCAAGTTGTCGCTGGGCGTGAACCGCACCACGATCGTCAACACCAAGTTGCCGTACCACCGCGTGAGCATCGGTCAGCCCGAAGTGGCGGACGTGAATCCGATCGGCCCGACCAGCTTGCTCATCACCGCAAAGAAGGCCGGTACGACCGAGCTGATCATCTGGGACGAATCCGACCAATCACAGACCGTCGCGGTCGAAGTGGCGATGGACCTGGAATCGCTCCGGAACCAAATCAAGAAAACCTTCCCCAACAGCGCCGTGGAAGTCGATTCGGTGAACGGCGCGGTGGCCCTGCGCGGCAAGGTGCCGTCGATCCAAGTGGCCGACCAGATTGGCGCCATGGCAGCGCCGTTCAGTGACAAAATCCTCAATTTCCTGGAAGTCAGCGGCGGGCAGCAGGTGATGTTGCAGGTGAAGTTCCTCGAAATGAGCCGCAAGGCTTCAGAGGAACTCGGCATCAACCTCGGCGCGTCATTAGTGAATGATGGCAACTTTGATATTGCCTTCAACGGTCCCAACGCCGGCAGCAAGAGCGGAAACTCGGCGCTCTCGACCATCTCCGGCTCGGCAACGTGGGATTCGTTCACGCTCGATTACGCCCTGAGCGCGCTGAAGCAGAACAGCCTGGCGCGCGTGCTCGCCGAACCCAACGTCACTGTCATCAGCGGGCAGGAGGCCAGCCTGCTGGCCGGCGGCGAATTCCCGGTTCCGGTGCCGCAGACCAGCTCGGGCGGGGGTTCGACCATCACGATCGAATACCGTGAGTTCGGCGTTCGCCTGAACGTTACGCCGGTCGTACTTGGCGGCGGGAGAATCCGGTTGAAAGTGACGCCGGAAGTGAGCGACCTGGATTTCAGCTCGCCGGTGACGATCAATAACAACAACATCCCGATCATCAACAAGCGTCGCATCCAGTCGACCGTGGAAATGAACGACGGGCAGACGTTTGCCATCGCCGGACTGATGCGCAGCAACGTGACGGCCAGTCGTAACATCACGCCGGTGCTGGGCGAATTGCCGATCGTCGGCGCGCTGTTCCGAAGCGTTCGCTATCAGCGCGAAGAGACCGAGCTTGTGGTGCTGGTAACCCCCATGCTGGTTGAACCGATGAACCCCGGCGAAGTGCCGGATATCGCCGGCGAATATTGGCGGCACCCGAATCCGGTTGAGTTTTACCTCAACGGCGATGTCGGCGGGCCGGCCAAAAACGCGCTGGGCAAAGAGCCGACCGATAAAATTCCCGCCCGCTTCCGCGGCAGCTACGGGTTTGCACCGGTGACGCAAACCGCTTCAGTGGAGAAGTGATCAGCCCGATGACACGCAGGGGATGTGTAACGACTGTAGCAAGCGAGATTTATCATGTACGTGCAGCTTAATGCAGCCATCGTCGATAACGACGCCGCAAACCGACAGGAGTTAGCCAACTTCCTGAGCGGGTTTGGGATCAACGTTGTCGCCCAATACGCCCAGTGCGAGCAGGTCGCCGCCTCGCTCGGGCGGACCGACTCGCCCCAGCTCGTCATCATCAACCTCGACCCCAACCCCGGCGAGGCGCTCAAGAAGGTTGGCCACCTTCCTCGTCAGCACCCGGCCACCAGCTTTTTCGCAATGAGCCAGACGCTTGATCCCAACCTTCTCATGGAAGCGATGCACCTGGGCGTGCGCGAGTTTATTCCCGTGCCGATCCAGGAACAGAAGTTCTCGGCTTCCATCGAGCGCGTCGCATCGCAGTTTGGGATGGGCAAGAAGGCCCGCATCGTGCATGTGATTCCGACCATCGGCGGGTGCGGCTCGACGACCGTCGCCTGCAATGTCGCGGCATCGCTGGCGGCCAGCGGGTCTAAAACCGTGCTGGCCGACCTTGATCTGATCCGCGGCGGGGCGGCAAGCTCGTTCGATGTTCGCCCGCGTTACACCATCGCCGACGTCATGTCCTCGGACGAGAAGGTGGACAAGCAGTTGCTGGATAACGCGCTGTCGGTCCACCGCTCCAGTCAACTCTCCATTCTCGCCCGGCCGGAACTGCCCGAAGACACGCAACGCGTGACCCAGCCGGGATTGCAGCGGCTTCTGAACGTTCTCGGGCGGATGTACGACTGCGTTGTGCTCGATTCGGTGATGAGCATCGATCCGATCTACGCGACGGCGTTGCAGGCTTCGGACTTAAACATCATCGTCATGCAACTGAACGTGCCAAGCTGCCGCAACGCCGAGCGGTTTGTCGGCGCGATGCGCCGCATGGGCATCGAAGCCTCCAAGATCCGGATCGTCGTCAACCGCTACGTGAAAAAGGGCGGCGATATCGAGCCTGAAGAAGTCGAAAAGGCGTTGGGCCTGAAGATTTCGTGGCTGATTCCCAACGATTTTAAGAATGCCATCGCCGCCATTAACTTCGGAGAGCCGGTCGTCATCCGCTCGCCACGAAGTGAAATGGCCGTGAGCCTGTCGCAACTCGCGCAGTCGCTCGCGCCGGCGGTCAGCATGCGTCAAGCGGCGTAACTTTACGACACCATTACCAGCAACCCGGGGTTACCCAATGGGCCTGTTCAGCAAATCATCATCGACGACCGCAAAGCTTCCGCCCGGCTTTGAAGGCATGAGCGACGAAGCCAGGAAGCTGGCCGTTGAGCGCCTCGGAGTTGGCGCGAATGGTACACTGGCTGGCGCGGGCTCCACCGGCGCCTCTAAGGTCGCCCCGGCCAAGCTTTCGCTTGCCGCATCGATCACCCCCGCGGAATCGATCACGCCCGTGGCGCTGTCGGAACGGCAGTTGTATTTCCAGCAGCTTAAGGTTCGCATCCATCAACAATTGGTCGAACGCCTGGACGTTCAGAACCTTCGTTCGCTGCCGCCGGAAACGGTGCGCAGCGAGGTGCGCGTGCTCATTCGCGAGTTGTGTCAGAGCGAAAAGGGCCTGATGAACTCCACCGAGCAGGAACGCCTCATGGATGAGGTGATGGACGAGACATTCGGCCTCGGGCCGCTCGAAGCGATTCTCAAAGACCCCACCATCAGCGATATCATGGTCAACCGGTGGGACCGTGTGTACGTCGAGAAGCGCGGGCGGATCGAGCTTTCAGAAGTTCGCTTCCGCGACAACGCGCATCTGCGGCAAATTATCGATCGTATTGTGGGCCTGGTGGGTCGGCGCATCGACGAAACGTCGCCGTATTGCGACGCCCGCCTCGCCGACGGCAGCCGCGTAAACGCCATTATCCCGCCGCTGGCGCTGGATGGTCCGGCGATGAGCATTCGCCGGTTCGGTTCCAAGCCGCTGCAATTGGAAGACTTGATCCGCATGGGCGCGTTCCCCGCGGCCGTCATGGATTTCCTGGCCGCCGCCGTGCAATCGCGATGCAATATGATCATTTCGGGTGGAACGGGCTCGGGTAAGACGACGTTGCTGAACTGTCTCAGTCGTTACATTCCGACCGACGAGCGCGTCATCACCATCGAAGACGCCGCCGAACTGCAATTGCAGCAGCCGCACGTCGTTCGTCTGGAAACGCGCCCGAGCAATATTGAAGGCAAAGGTGAAGTGACGCAGCGCGAACTGGTGAAGAACTGTCTGCGTATGCGTCCCGATCGGATCATCATCGGTGAGTGTCGCGGCGGCGAAACGCTGGACATGCTCCAGGCGATGAACACCGGCCACGACGGCTCGATGACAACAATTCACGCCAACACCACACGCGATGCCATGCAGCGGCTCGAAGTGCTGGTGATGATGGCCGGCTACGACATTCCGACTCGTGCCATGCGGCAGATGATCAGCAGCGCGGTGACCCTGGTCATCCAGGCCAATCGCCTCGTGGGCGGCAAGCGCCGGGTGACGCGTGTGAGCGAAATCACCGGTATGGAAGGCGAACAAATTCAGATGCACGACCTGTTCAGCTACGAACAAACGGGCGTCAATTCCGACGGCGTGGCGACGGGGTTCTTCCTGTGCCACGGCATTCGCCCGCGCTGCGCCGATCGCATCGAGCACCGCGGCATTCATCTGCCGCCGGAACTGTTCCAGCGACGGGAGATCGAAGCAGTTTAGCTGTCCGGAGAACCGCCCATGGATTCAACACTGCTCACAATCCTGATTGCCGCCGTCGTGGCGTTGGTTGTATTTGCCATCTGGCAGATCGCCGCGCCGATTATTGACCCGTCGAAGCGAAAGCTCGCGCAGCGCCTCGCGGGCGGAAGTTATTCCGGCGAAGCGGTCAAAACCAAAGAAAGCAAGTCGATCGTTCAGGATAAGTCGACCGGCTTCGAAGCCAGACTTCTCAAAATCAGCGTTTTCAAAAGCCTGCAGAAAACCCTGTTGCAGTCGTATCCTGATCTGGCGCTGAATCGCCTGGTACAGATCATCGCCATCAGCGCGATGGGATGCTGCCTGCTGTTCTTCGCCCTGAGCGCGTCGATGCTGGTCGCGGTTGTGGCATTGGTGATCGGGCTGTATCTGCCGATTGCGGTCATCACCAACAAGCGCAACCGCCGCCAGAGGCAGCTGGCCATGCAGCTTCCAGAAGCGCTGGATTTTCTCGGCCGAATTCTCAGGGCCGGCCATAGTTTCTCGACGGGCCTATCAATGATGGGCACCGAACTGCCGGCGCCGCTGGCGTTTGAGTTTCGTCGCGGTTACGACCAGCACAGCCTTGGCGTTTCGATCGAAGACGCGCTGAAGGAAATGGCAACACGCATCGATTCGAGCGACTTCGCATTTTTCGTAACCGCCACCCTCATTCAACGACAGACCGGCGGTGATTTGAGTGAAGTGCTCGGCAACATCAGCGGCATGATTCGCGGGCGGTCGCGCCTCCAGCAGCAGGTGAAAGCCAAGACCGCCGAAGGCCGCTTCACCGGCTACATCCTCTCGGCGTTCCCGGCGGTGCTGTTCATCGTCCTCTATTCCATGAATCCTGAGTACGCCAGCGTACTGATTACCAGCACCGACGGCATGATTCTGCTGGGCGTTTCGTTCGGCCTGCAGATGCTCGGGCTGTTTACCATCCGAAAGATTACGACCGTAGAGGTGTAACCCACACCGGCGGGAGCAACCAACATGTTCGATCAGACAATTGTCATCATCCTCATAGCCGCGGCCGTTGCTTTGGTGGCGTTTACGCTGCTGAACCTCGTCCTCGGTCGCGGCGACAGCACGAAGCTGCGCGAGCGCCTCGTCGAACGCGCCATCGATCCGAAAAATATCCCATCCAAGAACGCCAAGCAGGCGATGGGCTCGATGCTCACACGTATCGGCTCGGCGGCGGCGCAGCCGTTCATGCCGAAGAAGCGCGAGCAGGTGTCACTGCTTCGCAAGCAGTTGGGCTACGCCGGAATATACTCACCCGGCGCTATCCCGCTGATGAAAGGCTCGAAGTTCATCGGCTTGTTGATCGGCATCATCGGCGGCTATTTCATGGGCAACGCCACGGGCAACATGATGATGTATTTCCCGATCACCGCCCTGCTGGGATACATGGCGCCGACCATCTGGCTCAAGCTTCGCATTAAGCGCAATCAGAAAGAGCTGACCCTGGGTCTGCCCGACGCACTCGACCTCATGGTGGTGTGCGTGGAAGCCGGCCTGACGGTTGACGCCGCCATGCAGCGGGTGGGCACCGAACTGGTCATCGCCCACCCGGCGATCAGCCGCGAACTGGGCATCGCACACATGGAAACCCGAGTGGGACTGGCGCGGGTGCAAGCGATGAAGAACCTCGGCGTGCGAACCGGAAACACGGCGCTGCAATCGCTGGCGGCGATGCTCACGCAGGCGGATCGATTTGGCACGAGCATCGCCAAATCGCTGCGCATCCATGCCGATACATTGCGAACCAGCCGCCAACTGGCCGCCGAAGAGCAGGCGTCCAAGGCTTCGGTGAAAATGAGCTTCCCCCTGGTGCTGTTCATTTTCCCGGCCACGTTTCTCGTGGTCATGGGGCCGACCGTTATCAACCTCATGAAGTCGTCGCTGATGAACGAATAGTGCGCGCGTGCCGGTTAAGACGGCCCAATGAATCGTCGAAGAATAGACCATACGAAAGTGAGCGAGCGATGAATCTGATAAAACTCGGCCTCTTCTCCACCGCCTTGAGCAGCCTTATGGCCATTGGCGCCGGCTGCAACTGCACCAGGCAATGCTGTGGCGACGAGCAGACTTACAAAGACCCGTTCTTCCCGAGCGACGAAAAGCGGATGATTGAAAAAGTAGGTCGCCAGCAGGCGGCGTCGGCGGCCAAGGCCGATGCAACGCTTAACTCGGCGCACTTCCACGGCGACAAGCTCAACTCGCTGGGCGAGCAGAAGCTTGAGCTGATGCTGCAGGACGACGACACGTCCAAGCCGGTGACCGTCTATCTCGACGTCGCCGAAGACGCCAACGCCTCCGGCCGGCGAACCAGCGTGGAAGCATTCATGCTCGCCCACGGCATCGCCACCGACTGGCTAAAGCTGGAAAACGGCCTGAACCCCAACGGCATCGCATCCCCGGCGGCGCCGCTGCTGAAAAACATGGCCAACACCGATTCGGTCAACGCCAGCGGGGCCCCAGCGCAGTAGGCCGTGTCTTCCGGAGTGGAGACGGCAATTTGAAAAGCCCGCGGACACCCTGTCCGCGGGTCTTTTCGTTGAGCGCTTGCGGCGAGTACCGTTTGGGATGACCAACCCCCGGCGCACAAAAAAACCTGCGGGTTTTAGAAACCAGTCCTCTTAAACTGCTTCTCCAAATCGCGCAGCGAAAGCCGCAGCGTGGTCGGCCGGCCGTGCGGGCAGTTGCTGGATCGCTCGACTAAGTCGCGGCGGTCGAGCAGGGCAGTGATTTCGTCGCGCGTCAGCGGGTCGCCGGCCTTGACGGCGGCTTTGCACGCCATCATGTCGAGCACTTCATGCAGAAGCTGTTCCTGCGTGAGATCGAGCAGTTCCTGTTCGCCGCGTTCGAGCAGTTCGCGAATGAACTCACCGGGATCAACCCGCTGAAGAAATGACGGAAACCCCTGCACCGCCACGCTGCCCGGTCCCCACGCCGCCACTTCGATGCCGAGTTTGGCCAGCAGCGGCTGAATCTGCTCGATTAACTCAATCTGCCGGCTACCCGCGGGAACGGTGATGGGGATGAGCAGCCGCTGGCTTTCCAAAGGGCCGCGCGTGATGCGGGTCAGCAGCTCTTCAAAGATGACCCGCTCGTGCAACGCGTGCTGGTCGATAATCACCAGCCCGTCTTCGGTCTCGGCGACTAAGTAGCTGTTGTGCAACTGCAGCGATTTGGCGCTGTCTTTGGACGCCGTTGCTGGTGAGCTGGATGGAAGCGCGTGCGCTCGATCGGTTGGTGGCACAGACATTCCTGTCTGTGTCTCCGATTCAACCCGTGGCCGATGAGCAGGATCGAGCAGTGAGGCGTTGGGCACACCAGACGCCAAACCAGCCTTAACATTGACCCCGCGATCCATCGGAAACACAGACAGGAGTGTCTGTGCCACCAAACTCTTTTCAACATCGGTAGCAGATGAATGTTCTTGACGCAGCGGCAACAGTGGCTGGCTCACCGCCGGCTGCGCGGCTTTGAAGAAATCGGCCAGACGTTCCTGCATGGTGTTGCGCTGGGCCGCATCGAGTTGCGGTCGATCCTGCGGGACGGCGCGCGGCGAGAGATTGCTGCCCAGCAGGCGTTCGCGCACGCCGGCCAGCACCAGGCCGTGAATGCGGCCGCTGTCTTTAAAGCGAACCTCGGCTTTGGTCGGATGGACGTTCACATCCACGTCGCCCGGCGGCAGGGTGATGAGCAGAATCGCTGCGGGGTGCCGGCCGGGTTCGGTCAGCCCGCGATACGCTTCGCGCAGCGCGTGCTGGATGAACTTGTCGCGAATCGGACGGTTGTTCAGGAAAAAGTGCTGATATTTCGCCGCCGGTCGGGCAAGCTCGGGCAGACCGACAAGGCCGGTGAGTTTGATCTCCGCTTCGCCGAACGAAATCGGCAGCCGCTGTTCACGAAACTCATCGGGCCACGCGGCCAGCCAGCGCTCTTCGGCGGGCACGGCGGGCAGGTCGACCGTCAGCCGCCCGTTGTGAAAAAGCTTGAAGGCAACATTCGGCAGCGGCAGGGCGGTGCGCAGCAACTGCTCGGAGATGTAGCCGTATTCCGTCTGGGTCCCCTTGAGAAACTTGCGCCGGGCCGGCACGTTGAAAAACAGATTGCGAATTTCAATCGTCGTCCCCACATTTCCCGCGGCGGCCTGGGGGTCGGCGATGGTTGCCCCGCGGTTGTGGACTTCCCAGGCGATGGCGTCGGGGTCGTGCGTGCGCGACAGCAGGCGCGCGTGGCTGACCGAGCCGATGCTGGCCAATGCCTCGCCTCGAAAACCCATCGTGCCGATGCGGAACAGGTCGTCGTCGCAAGTGAGTTTGTTGGTGGCGTGGCTCGCAAAGGCGAGCAGCAGTTCGCCCGGCGGAATCCCGCCGCCGTCGTCAATCACACGAATCAGCTCGCGGCCGCCGTCTTCCACTTCGACGGTGATGCGCGTCGCGCCGGCGTCGACGGCATTTTCCACCAGTTCCTTCACCACGCTCGCCGGCCGCTCAATCACCTCACCCGCGGCGATGCGGTTGATGAGCGCGGGGGGCAGTTGTTGAATGGGCTTGCGTTCCACGAGGCAGAGATTGTAGGCGATAGCGTCCGGTGCGCGAAGCAATCGATCTATAGCCGCAGATGAACGCAGATGAACGCAGATTCAGAAAAAAAAGAGTGAGGCGCTTTTCGGCGCATTCGACCCATTTTTCATCTGCGTTCATCTGCGGCTCAATAAATCTTCGCGACGGTCACGCTTCCTGCAGATACCCGCCGCGGTAGGCGAGCATGAGTTGCTTAAGTTGCGCGATCTGCCCGCGGAACGCCACGCCGCGGTCGGTTTCGCCCAGCGTCCGCGGCTTCTTGTTCTGACGGATCGAGACGATCGTGGGCACGATGTCGGTCCCGCCTTTAATGAAGTCCTCGATCGAATCAAAGTGGTGCAACTCGGCGATGTCGATCCCGCCCGGCTCGATGATCAGCGTATAGCCACGGTCGCCGTAGGCTTCGCTGAACGCGCCATCGATGGTCACGGCGTTCCCGCCGTCTTTCAGGGGCTTTTCGCCTTTATCTACCTTCACGGGCACGTGGCCGTTCACCAGCAACACGTTGTCGCCCATGCCGAAATCGGCGCAGATTTTTTTGACGAAGTCGGCGTTTTGGATGAGTTTGAAATACGCGTTCTTGTGCTCTTCGTGCGTGTGCTTGTCGGCGATAAACGACGACTCAAACGTCGTCATCTTATCCTTGCCAAACAGCGGCGACCGCGGGCCGGCCCAGAGGTACCAGAGCCAGTCGAGGTCGTCCGGCGAAGCATCCTGCCCGGCCCTGAAGCTGCGACGGATGATGTCGTCAAACACATCCATCATGGCGCGTCCGGCGACTTCTTTCCCGTCAATGTTCAGCGACTGCGGCGTACCGTCTTGTTCCACCGGCACGCAGGCATGAAAGATGAGCACTTCATCGCGCTTCTTCCACATCGCCCCACGCCGCGCCACCCAATTCATGTGCTGCCACAGCCGCGTGCTGCTTAGGAAAAGATCCTTCAGCTCGGTCATGCAGCGCTGCTCGGCTTTGTTCAGTGCGTAGGGATTTTTCGGATCAAGTGTGGGGAAGTGTTTATCAAGCAACTCGTAGACTTTGCCGTCCAGCTCGATCGTGCCCTTTGACAGGTCAATCTTGTGCAGCAGATTACGATGGCCCAGCCCCCACTCGGCGTGCCGATTGATCAGTTGGCCTTCGGTTTTGAACTGCAGAATGGCGACGGCCTTCTGCATGCGCGCCAGCAGCAGCGGGTCGTACGCATGTTCAACCTTCACCTTGAACCGCTCGGCGGGGTCGTCTTTATAGACGTCGCGCGCAAGGCGTTCCAGCGGTTCGAGGCTGATGCCGTAGCCGGCTTCGAGCTGCGCCAACCGCGCGTAGCGCACGCTGAAGCGCATGATGGTCGCGATGAGCGCCTCGTTGCCGAGGTTTGCGCCCATCCAGGCCAGATCGTGATTTCCCCACAGCAGCGTGGTGTGCGGCTGCTGCATCAGAAAATCAATCACGCGATCGATGCGCGGCCCGCGGTCGCCTAAGTCGCCGGCTACGATCAACTCGCCCACGGCAAGATTTCGAATCAGCCGCGAGAACGCGCGGATGATCGGCAGATCGCGGTCGAACTCGGCGCGGGCTTCGATCATCGCATCAACATAGCCCGTCCCTCGCGCGACCATGGTTTCGCTCACCATCGCCTCGAGCAGTTCGCGGTACTCTTCGGGTAGCAGCCGCATCACATGCTTGCGGCGGAAAGTCTTGGCAAACTCTCGGACGATCGTGAATTGCGTGCGCAGCGTTTTGCTCACCCACTTCACCCGGTCGGCGGTGGCCTTCCATTTCGGGCGCAGGTGCCGCATGGTCTCGGCGGGGTAGTAGATGATGCAGAGCAGTTCGTGCCGCTCGGCGTCGCTGAGCTTGCCGGCAAAGAGTTTATCAACCATCGGCCGCAGGCTGCCGCTGGCGTTGTTGACGACGTGCCGCAGCTTGGCCGATTCGCCGTGCACGTCGGAGATCACATGAATGGTCTGCGCCGTGAGCTTCTGCATCGCCGTCAGCACCGAAACTTCCCCTAGGGCGATGTCGGCGGTGGGAAACAGCGCCGCCAGCGGGCGGAACGCGGCGATTTGTTCTTCGGTGAAGGTTGGAGACATGCCTGAGTGGTTCCTTTGCCGCGAAGATGCTATCTTACGGAGCTTTCCACGCAAAACGATTATGAAGCGCAAGTTGTACTTCGAAACATTCGGCTGCCAGATGAACGTGCTCGACAGCGAGCTGGTGCTGAGCCAGCTTCGCGCGCAAGGCTTTGAAGAAGTGGAAGACCGCACCGCCGCCGACGTGGTGATTTTCAACACATGCAGCGTCCGCGAGCACGCCGAGCAAAAGGTATGGAGCCGCCTGGGCGAGCTGCGCGAAACCAAAGCGACGCGGCCGGATTTGGTCATCGGCGTCATCGGCTGCATGGCAGAGCGCGAGGGTGAATCGATCTTCAAGCGCTTCCCGCACATCGACATTCTCTGCGGCCCGGGCGAACTCGATAAGCTGCCGGCCATGGTTCGCAACGCGTGCGTGACCGCGCCTCCCTTGCCCGGTACCCCGGGAGAGGGCCGGGGTGAGGGTTCCGTTTCGGATTTCGGATTTCGGATTTCGGATTTCGGATCGAAGGAAGAATCCAATCCGCAATTCGCAATCGACAATCCGCAATTCATGACCCCCAACCCTCCCCCGGCGTACCGGGAGAGGGAGAAGCGGCAAGTCGCGCTGATGGGCGCCGCGGTTCGGCGCAGCAGCACTTACGAGACCGCCAAGGAAGATAATCTTGAACTGCTCGACCTCGCCCGCAGCGTGTCGCCCGGCGACAACGTGCGGCAGGCTTACGTGCGTATCACGCGCGGCTGCAACAAGTTCTGCACCTATTGCGTCGTGCCATTCACGCGCGGGCCCGAGGTGCATCGGCCGCCGGGTAATATTGTCGATGAAGTGAAGATGCTGGTCGACGCCGGCGCCGTCGAAGTGACGCTGCTCGGGCAGACGATTAACCATTACACATTCGATCACGGCGACGGCCGCAAGACCACCTTCGCCGACTTGCTCTATCGGCTCCACGAATCCGTGCCGCACCTTCCGCGGCTGCGCTTTGTCACCAGTTTCCCGCGGGATTTTACGGATCTGGCGCTTCAGGCCATGCGCGATTGTGCGCGGATATGCCGTTACCTGCATGTGCCGGCGCAAAGCGGCAGCGATCGCATTCTCAAAGCAATGAACCGCGGCTATACCGTGCAGCAGTACATCGATTTCATCGACCGCGCCCGCGCGTACATGCCCGATATCAGCCTCGCCAGCGATTTCATCGTCGGCTTCCCCACCGAGACCGATGAAGACTTTGCTAAGACGGTCACGCTGGTGAAATACGGCCGTTTTAAAAACAGCTTTATCTTCAAGTATTCCCCCCGCCCCGGCACCGCGGCGATCGATCGGTTTGTGGATGACGTGCCCGACGCCGTCAAGCGTGCGCGTAACAACCAATTGCTGGCGGTGCAGGGTGAGGCGTGTATCGAAAACAACCGGCAGATGGTCGGCAAGACGCTCGATGTGATGGTCGAAGGCGAAAGCAAACTGGTCAGCAAACGCGCCGCCTATCCTGCGTCAAAGGTTACGCTTGGATGGGAGAGGCGTCGCGACGCAATTATTGAGCCTTTACAACCCAACACGCAGCTCATCGGCAGAACGCGAGGCGATCAGGTGGTTTGCTTCGACGGGGATCTGGCGATGAAAGGCCGGATTCTCGACGTGCAAATTATTGATGCGAAGAATCTGACGTTGTTCGGGAAGCGGGTTTAGCGCAACCGACAGTTGGTTGTTCCGCGACGCCGCAAGCTACGGATATCACGAATTCGGCGATCGAAACCCGCTTGCGGCGTCGCGGCAAATAAAATGCCGTCACGTTAAGTTTCAGTCACCGCAAATTCAGTCACCGTCGCCGAAACCCGTATTGATTGCCCCCGGTGTTGTTCCCCGACTGAACCCCGTAGCCGATGTCGTACGCTCGGACATAGCCACTGCCGGCGTACGGCGAACCGTAATACGGATTCGAATCGCTTCGATGAAGATAGTACGCGAATGCCGCAGCCCGGCGGCGCAGTAGGCGGGCCGAGTCTTCAAACGCGTCGGCGGCCAAGTGAGCGATCTTCGCTTCGCGCTGAGATTCGCGCAGCGCCAGCACCGCGGCGTCGTCCTTGAGCTTGATCGCGAACGCCGCTCGAAGCTGCGCGATCCGCCCGCCTGCCGCCGCGAGCTTCACTTTCGCTTCTGCCACCGCCGGGTCGGCCGCCAACGCTTCGGCGCGCAGCGCGGTCGCCCGCCGGGCGTAGCCGAGTTTGGCGCTGGCCAGATCGACCATCGCCGGGCTTACATTGTTGATGCGCCTAACGTCTGAATCCTGCTCGAACGCCATGCCGTCAATCTGCGTGCTTAAATCGGCGGCGAGCGCGACGTTGGCGTTGTACTGCGGATCGCTAGTCAACCGTGCCGTCACCGAAGCCGACGCCTGCTGATACGCGATCCACGCTTCGTCTTCCGCCTGCTTTGCGGCGGCGTAATCGGGCGAGGCTTCGAACTGCCGCTTGAGCCGGTCGATCTGCTCGTTGAGCCGATCGGCGGCGAAAATGGCCTCCCATCGCGCGATGACGTTGCGGGCGCGGGCGTAAGCCACCTCACGCGTGTCGGCGGCAGGCCAATCGAGTGGCGACTGCGCGTCATAATCGCGCGCGTTCCGCATGTACGGGCTGTTGCCATAGGCTCCGGCAAAATCAGCAGACGGCTGTTTCGCCGCCTCGCCGAAAGCGCCGGGCGTCGCGATGGCCATCGTCAAAAGCATTGATTTGAATTTCATAACCGCTCCGTGGCAAAGTCGTCGCGCGTCAGGGCGCACGCCCCCTCCTGCCGTCTAGACACATTATGGAAGCCGCCCGTTAGGTTTCCACTCCAGCAATTTCAGGTGTCGTTGGCACAATAATCCATTTTACGGATAAAAGACTTAACAGCTGCTTTCAAAGGAACTTACGAATATTCAAAGCCTGGCCTTTTAGAGTCGAGCAAGATGAAAATCTGGCCAACGAGTCGCTCATGGATGCCAATAAACGCTGCCGAACAAAGAGTTGCACTTTCGAGTGAGGAGGCATTGCATTGAATTCCATCTGCGTTCATCCGCGTTCATCTGCGGCTCAACTCCATCGGCTCCATCAGCTCCATCGCCGACGACAGTCGTCGACCGACGCACAATTGCGCCGCCGTCACAACGTCGAGTACACTCTGTCGCATGGCCATGTCGGGGAAAATTCTGCCGTCCATCCCGCGGTCGCAGCGTTCCGTCGCTCGGCCGGCGGCGCCGTACGAGCCGGTGTGCGCGGTGTTCCGGCGCTACCTGCACGCGCAGAAGCTGAAGTTCACCCCCGAGCGCGCCGTGATTCTCGACGCCGTGCTGCGCAAAGAGGGTCTGTTCGAACCCGAGCAAGTGGTGACCGACTTAAAACAGGCCGGCCATCGTGCCAGCCGGGCCACGCTCTACCGCACGCTGACGCACCTGCAGGACGCCGGAATTCTCAAGCAGGTGTTTTTCGATAACAAGCAGAGTTACTATGAAGTGCTCACCGGCGGACACCAGAACGACTACCTCATCTGCGTCGAAACCGGGCGAGTGGTCGAATTCAACAGCGAAAAGCTTCGGGCCCTCCGAGACGAAGTATGCCGCCAGCAGGGCTTTGAACCGCTGTCGCACCAATTCCACATTTTCGGCGTGAGCGCCGAGGCCGCGGCGAAGCGCCCAAAGTGATATCTACTGACCGCGGCCAACCTCCACGATTGCGACGTGACTTTCATTACGTTAGGCGGTACGACAAGTATCTCGGCAGTTCGCCGGGAGAAGCGAGGTCGTGATGATTGCACGAAACGTAATTCGTTTGGGACTATGTCGGGGTCGAGCGGGAATTGTTGCGGTGTTGGTGGGTTTGCTTGTTGCCGCCGTGCCAACCGTGGTCGAGGCGCGTGAGCTGGATGCGCGGCAGAAGCTGTTGCTGGCCGATGCAGCCAGCCACCAAACTCGCTTCCAGTCGAACCTCAAGTTGGCGCTCGAAACCGCCGGCCCGGGCGAAGGGGTGCCGGCGGGGTCCAAGGCTCGGCTGGCGATGGCGCGATTGCAGACCGCCATGCAATCCGCGGCCACGCTCGAAGCCCGCTTCAAAGACCTGCCTGCTGACGATGCGCAGGTGAAGCAGCTCAAGGCGCGCTTCGATGCCACGCTGGCCGACAGCCAGAAGCTTGAAGCGCGGCTGACCGCCAAACCCGAAACGACCGACCAGCCCGAATCGCCGAAGAAGCCCGAGACCGCCAATCAACCTGCCGATCAGCCCGCCACACCGGCACCAGGCGGCGTGAAGCTCGATTATCGACAGGAAGAAGCGTTCAAAGGCGCGACGTACAACCTCAGTCAGGTGGAAGGCTACGCCAACGCGCTTGATGAACTGGGCGCGAAGATCAACAACGCAGCTGACAAAACAGCGATCGATTTCCGTTCGGTCGTCCAAGGGATGAACACCATCACGGAGGCCCGGCGCAAGCTCGGCTTTGCCAACGATACCCTCGCTCAATTGCCCGCCAATGGCCGAGGCGTGGCCGAAGCGGTCGAGAAGCACAAGTCGCTCACGGCGCGCATCGATGCGACGGAAAAGGCGTTGACGCCGCTCAATAAGCAGCTTCAGGGCACGATTGACATCAACAACTACCCCGAGTTCGGCGACGATCGGAAACGCCTCAACGAACTGGCGCAGATGTTCAACACCACGATCATCCAGTCGAACAAACCCGCCGCGGGCGAGGTGGTAAAGCAGGCCGATGCGGCCCGCGACGAGCGCAATCGCATCATGACCAAGTATGCCGACTTCCTGAAACAGGAAACCGAAGCCGGCAAACAGATCGCCGGCTCGGCGAATCACTTCGATTCCAACTTCAAGGCCTTCGCCGACGCGGTGGGGAAGTGGGCGCAGTCGGCGCCGCAGGAAATCGAGGCCGACATCAAACAAGTAACGGAGATGGCCGCCACCGCCGTGGCCGATCAGAAGCCCGCATGGTTTAACGGCGGGATTCCGCAGCGTGTGACGTTTGTGGAAGAAAAGGTCAACTTATACGCCGCCGTCGACCCCGCCGCCGCCAAGCCGTACATCGAGAAGTTTGAAACACTGCGCGGCCAGATCAAGCAGGAGCAGGCGAAGTTGTCAGAGGGGATTATCGCCGCCAACGAACTTCCGCCCGACCGCTACCGCGGCGAAGACCGCGCCGCCCTTGAGGAGATGGCAATACAGCAGTGGAAAACGGTCGAGCCGAACGCGCAGGTACTCAAAATCTGCATCCCCGGCGCGGAGTGGGACCGCGAAAGCAAGTGGCGGCTGGAAAATGCCACGTGGTACAAGATCGACCGCTCGAAATTGCAGGCGCAGCTCATCATCGCCAAAGACGACCGGTTGGCGGTCAGCCGCCCGGTGAACCTGTGGATCGACCACGTGAACAACGACAAGCGCACCGCCACAAACTTTGACGACATCAAGGACGACGTCGAGCCGCGCCGGTTCATTCTGCGTGAGAAAGTGCGCTGAACGCGCAGCCTGTCGTCCCGGGCGTTCAGTGCCAAAGCGGCCGAGGACGACCGCCGCTACCAGCGAACGAAACTGAATTTAACAAAGGGCCGCAAACGTCACGAGGGTGAGGATCGCGATGCGCACTTTCTTGTCCCAATAAAGTTGGCTGAGCAAAACCTGCATCATTGGTAGTAAGGAGAAACAACCCCCGTGCCGCGGGTGCCCGGGTCGGGCGCATCGGCGATTGCGGGCAGATAACGCTGAAGGACGTTGCCCGCCGCCGACGGCTGGATGCTAGATGATGTATTTGGGCAACATGTCGGTCGGCCAACTGTTGCCTATGCGCATCGCCCGTTTCGCGGTTTCAAATGGGCTGAAATCATCGCTCCCGCGTGGACAGGAGTTGACAGCGTGGCAACGATTCAGTCTGTGAAGCTTTTGTGATGCAAACAACCGCAACAACGTCGCTGAATCGCATTCGCATCGGCAGCGTGAGCTACCTCAACGCCCGGCCACTCATTTACGGCCTGGCCGAACGCGGCGTGGAGGGCGGCAACGTGGAGTTGGCGCTCGATGTGCCGTCAAAGCTCATCAACGGCCTCCGCGATGATCGGTTTGATGTGGCGCTGCTGCCGGTGATCGACTATCAGCATTTGCAAGGTCTGCGCGTCATACCCGCCGGCGGGATTGGGTGCGACGGGGCGACGCTGACCGTGCGGGTTTTTTCCCAGACGCCGATCGATCGCATTACGTCGCTGGCGTGCGATCCGGACAGCCATACGTCCGTGGCGCTGGCGAAGATTATTCTGCAGCGGCGGTACAAGATTCAGCCGGAATTCATCAGTCTGTCGGCGGCCTCGAACCGGGAAGGTGAGGCGCGATTGCTGATTGGCGATAAGGTTGTTTGCGAAGAGCCGGCGGGGTTCGAGCATCAACTCGACTTAGGCGCCGCATGGAAAGAGCTAACCGGACTGCCGTTCGTATTCGCGGTGTGGGTGGCGCGGCAGGAGGTTGCACTGGGTGATCTTCCGGCGCGATTAGAGCAATGCAAACGCGCCGGCTTGGCGAACGTGAACGAGCTGATTCGCAAATTTGCCATCCCACGCGGGTGGCCGGCGGGATTGGCGCTGCAGTATCTCACCGTCTATTTGAAGTATGACATTGGCGAGCGTCAGCTTGAAGCGATGCGAACTTTCCACGCGATGGCGGCGGAGTGCGGCATCATCCCGTCGCCGGCGCGGGCGTTGGTTTTGGCGTGACGATTACCGGGCCGACGCGAGCTTGCCGACGGCCTTCTGCACGTCGGCGGCGAGGGCGGCTTCCAGCTTTTCGTCGCGGCCGGTGGCGTACCAGTAACGGCCTTCCAGAAAAACGCCGCGGTCGGTCTCGCGCGTGCCGAAGGCGGCGGTGTCGGGCGTGCGAATCGTGCGAAACACGCCGCGATAGAGCACCACACTGGTCACGCGGTTTTCCGACTGGGAGTAGCGCTCGACGAGAACCTTTGGGGTGAGTTGAAACAGCCCGTCATCCTGCTTCACAATCTCAAACCGAATCGTGCGGCGGATGGTCGCGAGCGTGCTTTGGGCAGTGTCGTAACCCGACTTCTGGTCTTGCCGCCACGGTTCAAATACCTGTGACGAAACCATTGGCGCGCTGACCAACATGCCACTGCGCGGGTCGCGGCGATCGATGGTGAACAGGCGCAGGCGCGCGGCCTGTTCGGCGGCGGCCCAGAGCGAATCAAAGTCGCCGGCGGTGGCGGCTGCGGCGGCAGGCTGCGCGTACCAATAGTCGGCGGTGGCGACGGCGCCGTCCACATCCGTCATCGGTACCGGCATCGGCTGCGTTGATGGCGGCGACGGCTGCCAGGTCGCGGCATTTTTTGTTGCCGCGCAGCCGGCGAAACTGAGAAAGAAGGTGAGAATGATGGTGGGTCGACAAAACATACGTGCGAGAAGCATAGCGAGTCCTGACTGCGGAGGAAATCCACACGAATTTTACAAATCCCCCAGCGTATGGATCAGCACGCCGTTGAGCGTGCCCGGAGCGCCCATTGACGATCCCGCGACGATCGCCACGCGATCGCCCACACCGGCCAGCTTGCGCTCGATCAACATTCGCTCGGCGGACTTGACCAGCGCATCAACATCCGGCGGCGTGGACATTTCCATCGGCACCACGCCAAAATGCAGCGCCATGCGTCGGAGTATGCGCGCGTCGCTCGATAGCGCAAGAATCGGAACAGGAAACCGAAACTTGCTGAACACGCGCGCGGTCGAGCCGGTTTGGCTGAAGACGACCACGAGTTTCAGATCGAGTTCTTCAACCATCTGCCGCACCCCGCGCGCCACGCCGGCGGTGAGGTGCAGCGTCTGCGGCCTGATCTGCACATGCGGCGGCGGGTTGGCGACGAGATAGTCTTCGGTCGTCGCGGCAATGTGGACCATCACGTGAACCGCGCCGACGGGAAACTTGCCCACGCTGGTTTCGCCGCTGAGCATGACGGCGTCGGTGCCATCAAAAATGGCGTTGGCCACATCGCTCACTTCGGCGCGCGTCGGCGTGCTGTTGTCGATCATGCTCTGCAGCATCTGCGTCGCCACGATCACCGGCTTGCCGGCGATTTGGCAGAGACGCACAATTTGCTTCTGAATGATCGGCACCTGGGCCAGATCCATCTCCACGCCCAGATCGCCGCGGGCGACCATCAGCCCGTCGGCGGCTTCGATGATCGGACCAATCTGCTGCACGGCTTCGCTCTTTTCGATCTTGGCGATTATCTGGATGTCGCTGCCTTCGTTGCGCAGGTGTTGGCGGAGGTGAAGCAAGTCGTCGGCGGTGCGAACGAACGATAGCGCGAGGTAGTCTAAATCATTTTCGATCGCCCACTCCACGCATTCCCAATCCCGCTGCGTGATCGAATCGACGTTCACTTTCGAATTGGGCAGGTTGATCCCCTTGCTGCTCTTGAGCACGCCGCCGTGCGTGCAGCGGCAGCGGAGTTCGTCGGCGGATTTGTCGGTACAGACGAAGCGGAGCAAGCCGTCTTCAATCAACACGCGATCGCCGATCTGCACATCATCCACCAGCCGAGGATAGATGCTGCTGACGCGCCCGCCGCCGCCTACGATTTCAGCGCGCTGAATGACGAGATCATCACCCACTTCAATCTCCATGCCGCCGGTGCCGTTGAAGTCGGCGACTTTTCCCAGCCGAATCTTCGGCCCGCATAAATCGCCCAGCACCGCCACCGGATGATCAATCCCAATCGCCGCCTGGCGAATGTTGCGCAGCGTTTGCAGGTGACCGTCGAGCGTGCCGTGCGAAAAGTTCAGCCGAAACACATCCGCCCCGGCGGCGATGAGCCGACTAAGCGTTTCAACCCCGGAGGTGGCGGGGCCGAGCGTGGCGAGGATTTTGGTGCGGATCATGTATGCACAATTGTGCGGCGGGCTGCACGGAAAGCAAAGCCGGACTTGTGATATAATGGGTTGATGACGCTCGATGAGTACATTCAGAAGAACTGTCAGGCCGGGCAGTACGGAGATCAGGATAAAAATGGCGTTGACCTGTCGTTGATCCGCGAGGCGCTGCGCCTGACGCCGCTCGAAAGGATTCGCAAGGCCGATCGGGCGACGACCGATGCATTGAGGATACGCAAACATGGCAAACGACTCACCTCAGTCCCGGCTGGAACAGATCGTGGCTGTGCTGCAACGGCGCCGGGTTAACTTTATCGTCATTGGCGGGCAAGCTGAGTATTTGATGGGCAGCCCGCGGGTGACATTTGATGTCGATATTTGTCACGAACGCACACAGGAAAACCTGGCACGCCTCGCCGAAGCGCTGATCGACATGAAGGTGCGCTTGCGGGACGTTGCTCCAGAGTTGCCCTTCGTGATTGACGCCAGGGCCCTTACGCTTGGGAACAATTTCACTTTTATCTGCGAGTTCGGCGACTTCGACTGTTTCGCCTTAGTTGAGCCGATTGGCAACTATGGCGAGCTTCTGAAAGACGCAGAAGTGTTCGAATTGGGCGATCAACAAATCAAGACGATATCGCTTGCCAACCTTGTTCGAGTGAAGCGACACATTGGGCGCGCAAAAGATCGCGAGTCGCTGCAGCAACTGATGGCCATTGAGCAAATCAGGCGCGAAAAAGCTCCGTAAAATTTCGCCATCGGTACGGTTCAATCGATCTATTGAAGTCGGCGTGTGCCGGGCACGAATGTCCGCCTCATGTGCCCTGCGTCGACGGTCACACCTTTGACCCGGGCGTACCAACGGGCTCAACTTTCACCGGCAGATTGATCTTAATGTGAGTTTCCTTCAACTGCCGCTCGTCGATGCTCGATGGCGCGCCGCACATTAAATCGCCGCCGCTTTGGGTTTTGGGGAATGCGATCACGTCGCGGATGTTGTCGGTCCCGCGGAGCAGCATCACCCAGCGGTCGACGCCGAAGGCAATTCCGCCGTGCGGCGGCGCGCCGAATTGCAGGCCGTCGAGCAGGAAGCCGAACTTGGCGCGCTGGGCTTCGGCATCGATCCCCAGCAGGCTGAACACTTTGCTCTGCACGTCCATCCGGTGAATACGAATGCTCCCGCCGGCCACTTCGCTGCCGTTGAGGACGAGGTCGTAGGCTTTGGCTTTGATGGATTCGACCACTTCCACGTCGCGGCTGTCGAGTTTTTCCAACTCATCATCCTTCGGGCTGGTGAACGGATGGTGAAGCGCGACATATCGCTTTTCTGCCGCGTCGTATTCGAACGCGGGGAAGTCGACGACCCAGACAAATGCGAAATCCGTCTTGGGCTTCACCTTAAGTTCTTTCGCCAGCTTTAGTCGAAGCTCGCCGAGCACCTTATGAACGATTTTGGGTTTGTCGGCGGCGAAGGCGATTAGGTCGCCTTCCTTTGCGCCGGTGCGCTCGATGATGCTCGCAGCCACCGGGTTGATGAACTTGGCGACACCCGTATCGAAAGTTAGACCCGCGGCGGAGCCGCTGGGCTCTGTTGTTGCCTTTGATGCGATGACTTTTGTCACTGCAAGCCCTTTTGCACCGAAAGTTTTTGCCCACTCGGCGAGCGCATCGGTTGCCGATCGGGGCATTATTCCGCCCCCGGTGACGACGATGCATTTCACCATTGGCGCGCTCTTGAACACGCCGAACTCCGTGGTGTGGGCGATATCGGTGATATCGTGCAGTTGCATGTCGTAACGCAAGTCAGGCCGGTCGGAACCGTAGTTCTTTATCGCGTCGTCGTAGGTCATGTGTTGGATGGGCAGGCTCACTTCCTTGCCGAGGATTCCCTTCCAGATTTTCGCGGTAAGCTGTTCGACCACGCTGATGACGTCTTCCTGATCGACGAAGCTCATTTCGATATCCAACTGCGTAAACTCCGCCTGCCGATCGGCACGCGGGTCTTCATCGCGAAAGCAGCGGACGATCTGCATGTATTTGTCGCAACCGCCGACCATCAGCAACTGCTTGAACAACTGCGGGCTTTGCGGAAGTGCGTAGAAATTGCCCGGTTGATGGCGGCTGGGCACGATAAAGTCGCGGGCGCCTTCGGGCGTGCTCTTGGTGAGCATGGGCGTTTCAATTTCCCAGAAGCCCATCTCGCCCAGCACATCGCGCATGATCTTTGTGAGGTTGTAGCGCACGCGCAAGGTTTCGAGCATGGCGGGGCGGCGCAGGTCGATGAATCGGTATTTCAGCCGGCGCTCTTCGCCCACGTTCTCATCCGAAGGAAGGAACGGCGGCGTGGGGGACTCACTCAGCACTGTCAACCCGCGAGCGCGGATTTCAATATCCCCGGTGGCCAATTTGGAGTTGTGCAGGCTACGACCCTTGTCATCCGTCCCGCGGTCTTCCACTTCGCCTTCGATGCTCACGACCCACTCGGTGCGCAGGTCGCGCGCCAGGTCGTGAACCTGCTGGCCGCAGGAGTCGGGGTCAAAGACGATCTGCGTCACGCCGCCCCGGTCGCGAAGGTCAATAAACACCAACCCGCCATGATCGCGATAGGAATGAACCCACCCGGCGACACGGACTTTTTGGTGGATATCGCCGCTGCGAAGCTGGCCGCAGGTGTGTGTGCGAAACTTGGTTTGAACGTATTCCATGATCGAAATTTCCGATCGCCGATTTTCGAATGCCGATTGATCGGCCCCGCGCCGGCGGTATTAAGGTTATTAGAAAGTGATTGAACGGACGAAGAGCAAAGGCGCGGAGCGGTGCGTCGCGACCGACGCCCTGTTCACCGCGCCGAAATATTGACGTCGGCCAGCCTTTGGGGATTGGCTTTCATGCTTACAGATATATCGGCGGAAGGGGGCGGGGGCAAATGAAAATCAGGGGAGCAGGCCCAGGGCAGTCATCAATGCCAGCTCTACCAACTCCATTGCGTCGGCATTAAGCGCTCCGACCCGTTCGATAAACTCGGCTCGGTCGAGCAGCAAGATTTGATTGGCAATGACGACCGAATCCTTTGCAAGCCCCGTATCGCCGCTTCGCAAGATGACCTGCGTTGCCAAGTGGCCGCGAGAAAGATTTGAGCTTAACGGAAGGACAATTACAGTATTCAGACGGCTGCCGTTCAATCGATCGTCTTGCACGACCAGGACCGGCCGTCTAAATCCAGCTTCGGAGTGGCGCGGCTCCGCGACATCGGCCCACCAAATTTCACCACGCTTGATCACCATTCAATTTTCCGGAGGCGTTTTCGGCTTCGCTCTGTTATTGCCTTTTCGAGCGCCCGGTCCTCATCGGTGAGTGATTCGACCATTGCATTCACCTGAGCGGTGAGGTCGCCCATACCAGCCCGCTTTTCTTGGAACTTGATGTAACGTCTCAACACTTCCGAAATCAATTCCGCCGGCGACTTACGGGCATCATTCGCTAACCGTGTGGCACTGGAAACGATTTCATCTGGAATATCGATCAACATAGACTTGAAGTATACCAACTACCTCATCTTAGTTGAATGCAAATCACCTCCACGCCTTCCCCAACCACTCTCGCAGCACCTTCTCCGCCGGCTTGCCTTTGGGCGTGTATCCGCGGTCATCGGCGGCGGGGGTGCCGGGGTCCCAGACCCAGATGCAGAAGCCGCCCAGTTCCGGCCGGCCGTGCCAGGCTTCGAAGAACGCTTCGTACAACCGCTTCTGCAGATCAAAATCGGTTTTGGCTTCGTACTCGTCCTTGGTGTAGTCCCACGGCTCGGCGGCCATGTTCGCCATGCTGCACCAGCCGACTTCCAGGAAAATGATGGGCTTGTTGATCTTCTTCTGGAACGCAAACAGTTCCTTCTGAATGCCGCGCCATCGTTTGACGATTTCATCGTTAGTCACGTTCTCGTCATCACCCAGCGCCCAATAGCTGTTCATGCCGATGAAATCGAGCTGATCCCAGAACTTCACGTGCGTATAATGATCCCAGTTGCTGGAATACGTGAGGCGGCCTTTAAACACTTCGCGAATTTTGGTGATCGTTTTTCGCCACTGCGGCAGATGAGTTTCGGTTTCGGTGCTGACCAGTTCAGAACCGACGACAAAAACGTCCACGCCGTTACCCTGCGCGATCCAAGCGAAGTGCGTGAGCATATCGCGATAATTCTTCCACCACTCATCCCATCCGCCGCCGTCTTCCGAAGGTTGAATCTTGCCCCGCCATTCGGTCCCGCGCGGGTTATCCAGCAGCACGATCGGCATGAGGATCACGCGAAGTTTTTTCTCCTTGGCGTGCTTGAACAGCCGGGCGAGATGATCCACCGTCGGTGTCATGCGAAGATCAAGATAAATGCGGGCCGAAGCGCCATTCTCCTGCCGCGCATCGACCACAAACTTCACCGTATCAAACCCCGCCGCGGCGATTTCGTCGATGTTCTGCACGTACTTGTCGATCCAATCCGTCCGCTGAATCTGCATCACCGCGGCGCGATAAGGAAGGCCCTCAGCAAGCTCGAAGCGCGTGGTGGGGGGTGCCGAGGCATCGGTTCGATTCCTCTCCTGTGGCGTTGATGACGCATCGTCGGCTTGCAAGCCGCATCCGACACTGAAGACGTAAACGCCAATTCCCAGAACAATCACAATCCATCGGAACATGGCGGGGATGATACGCGAAATGAATGGGTTGTCATGATGGCGAGCTTGTCGCCCTGTGTACAACATGCGACAGGTCGTCACCCCGAAGCGTACTCGTGGCAAGCCTACACGGCGGATCGGGATGACAAGGTGATGTACCGCTTGGGATCAAAATTACATCGGCCGATCGACCACAAAATCCGCCATCGTCTCCAGCGTGCGGCGGGCGGGCGTATCGGGAATCGATGCCAGCGACGCCTTGGCTTGGCCGATCAATTCACGAGCGAAATGGCGCGCGTAGTCGATGCTGTTGCTGGGCAGAATGAGGTTGCGAATCTGCTCAATCTTGTCGGTGTCGCGGCTGGAGAGCAGGCTTCGGAGCAGCGTGCGGTGCTCCGCGGGGGCGGTGCGGAGAAAGTGGATCATCGGCAGCGTCATCTTCCCTTTTTCGATGTCGATGCCGAGTGTTTTGCCGACGGCGGACGCGTCACCGACGATATCGAGAATGTCGTCCTGAATCTGAAACGCCATACCGACCGACATGCCGTAGGTCTCCAACTGCTTCGCGGTGGCATCGTTCCCTCCGGCCAACACGCCGCCGAGGTAGCAACAGGTGCCGCAAAGGACGGCGGTCTTGCGCTTGATGATCTCGAGATAGGTTTCCTGAGAAAGATCGAAGTTGTTGCGGTTATCGATCTGCAGCAGCTCGCCTTCGCAAACCTGATTCGTCGTTCGCGCGATGGTGCGCGACGCGAGTTGGCTCTGCAGGCTGCTGCACAAATGATAGCTGTGGCTGATGAGGTAATCGCCCAGCAGCACCGCGGCTTCGTTGCCGCGCAGGTGGTTGATCGTGGCGCCGCGGCGGCGGAGTTCGGCTTCATCCAGCACGTCGTCATGCACGAGCGTGGCCATGTGGACCATCTCAACCACGGTCGCGATGGTCACATGATCCGGCCGCAACCCGCCCGCCGCTTGGCCGCTGAGCAGCACCAGCGTTGGCCGCAGCATCTTCCCGCGGAAGCGACTGACATGCTTGATCAGCCCGTTCACGCACGACAGATCCGTGCCGAGTTCGAGAAGGAATAGCTTCTCAACCTCGGCCAATTGCGGCGTAATCGAATTCAACAATGATTTAAGGGTTGCCGTCATGTTGCTGCTTCCTGCGCGACTCCAGATGATTTATACGTTCAATCGGATCGAAGGCCATTGGTTTGCGAATGTTTCGTAAGGTTTGAAAGATGAGGAGTGCAAGTTTCTTTCTGTAAATCATCGTTCGTTCTGATCGACGCACTCTTCGGCCTGCCGCTTCATCGCCGTC
>ENA-ORBV01002884-ORBV01002884.1-microbial-mat-metagenome-genome-assembly--contig:-NODE-2884-length-35439-cov-8.870822_pt1 | contig 35439 bp, 27 predicted proteins | sample MGYA00237777_ERZ505514 | MGnify/ENA primary metagenome ERZ505514 (study PRJEB26160, sample SAMN06269048) | microbial mat metagenome | isolation source: Oligotrophic lake microbial mat | place... | reverse complement strand
TTCCTGGCCAGCTTGAGCGCATACGGCTTGCCGTCGGGGCGCTTCCAGCCTGCCTTGTTCACGCTGGCCTGCAGCGCCTCAACCTTCTTCTGGTCGGCCTGCTGCTGGGCTGGCGTGGCCGCCTGCGGCTTGGGCACCAGCACGAATCCGCCCTTGCCGGGTAGCTCCTGCACCGTCACGTCTTGCGCGACGCGGTTCTGCGCCGCCCACACCAGCGCCTCGCCAGCCGTCTTGAACGTCTGGGCGGTGGGTACTTCGGCTAGTTCTGTCGCCTCGCCTACGGGGATGTCGGCGGGGATGGCGCGCTTTTGGATTGGGCGTTCAGCGCCCGGGGTCATCTCCTGCCGAATCTCGGCCACCAGATCGGGGTTCGTGCTCCAGTTGTCCCAGGCCGAACGCTGGCGGCGCAGTTCGTCGGCGCGCTTCTGAACGGCGCCCGGATCTTTGACATCGACCCCTTCGGCGCGGGCCACCTCCGGGCGCTTTGCTGCGCCAGTGATAGCCGCCAGGCGTTCACCCAGGCTGCGCTGCTTGGCCGTGGCGATCTTGGCCATCTGCTCGGCCTCGCGCATGGCCGAGTCGTCGAAGCCGAACATATCGCCCGTGGTGTCTTCGCGCTCGCCAGCCATCATCTTGACGGCCCGCATGATGTTCGCGGCTTGAACGATGGGCTTGCCGTCCAAGACGGCGCGGATACCTACGGCTTGTAGTCGCCCGTCCTTGGGGGCCGCGGTTGCGATGGCGAAGGCGGCTTCGTCGCTGATTCCATTGGAACGATGGGCGGCAATGAGTTCCGTATCTCCCTCATTTGCGATGGCGTAACCCCGCTTGCCGAGAGCGCGCGCAAGAAGTCCCCGGTCGTTTGCCTCGGCTTCGGTGAGTCCGGTGCTTTGGAAGAAGTCGAGTCTGGTACCACCAACTGATCGAAGAGGCTCAACTGGATCTTCATTCCACCAACGCGAGCATCTACCGGCTGCGTATCGCTTTGATTCTGCCGCTCGCGCGCCGCCTTGGTGTTCAGCGCGTTGAGCTCGTTCAACGCCTGCTGCGCCTCGGGCGTCATCGGCGCCTGCTTGAGCATCGCGGCGATCAGGCTTCCGCCCGCTGCCGAGTTCCAGAATTTGCGACCCGCTGGTGTCATTGTTCAGTCTCCTGAGTGAGTCCGACCGTGTGGCCCTGGGCACATTGCCAAACATATCGTCGGCGGGCTTGGTGCTCTCATCGTAGGCGCGCTGAGCCGCGTCGCGCAAGGCCGCGCCAGTCCACTTTGCACTACGGCTGTTGCCCTCAGCGCCGGGCCAGGTGTGAAGAGTTTTTTCTAGCGAGCGTTCAAGTTGAGACTGTTAATCCACGTCCACCGACGCCCCAGCGGTACGGATGCTGTCTGCCGTAATGACACCGCTGTCGCGTTGACCGTGGGCAGGCAAATGCCTGGACGATTCGCCGTGCGTGGCCTGGATTCAGGTGCGAATCGATTAACGCTCGCATGGCCAGCGAGAACGCGATCTGCATGGCCTCTACGGTAGCTTGCAGTTGCTCAAGCTGGGCGTCACCTTGGTGGCGGGGCTTCGCGTGGGATGATTGATTTTGAGCCGCTTGGCGCGACGCCAACCACGTTGCCCGTCCATCGGTCCAGCCGATAGACGATGGCGCCGGATTGGTCGTTGCTGGCAACCAGCGTGTACCGCCCCAAGATGGCGGCCAGCAACAACGTGGCTAAGCCTGCGGCACATGCTACCCAGCGCCAGTGCTCGGTGGCCAAATTTGGTAGCGACATCAACGCTCAACCTGCGCAAGATCAACCATCCGTGGCTCGCGCGCGGGGCAAGAGATCGCCGACGTTTTGTAGGCGGTATCGCGCCAAACTATGCAGCGCTCCGCATCAAGAAAGCCGAGTCCACGAGGGGTCAGTACGTCAAAAACAAGCACTTTGTTTGTGCCAACTTGGATGATGCGAGGCACGATTGGCGCGTCAGCTTGCGCTGCGGCTTTCGCGTCTTCAGATGCAATGTGCCGCTGGACGCGCGCAACGTCGGTTTGGGCCTTCTCGTTTTGTTCGAAACAGCCGACAAGTGCCAGCGCAAACATCACAACACACAGTCGTAGCGGGCTGGCGTCTACGGCCAATTTCATCAGTCGCATGTTGTGTCCCCCCTCAGATGTTTAGGTGCTGCACCACTGCTCTCGGTTGATGGTGCCAGAAACGCAGTGCACAAGGCGACGACACTACGAGGAAGTTGATACGCCCCCGCCCGAAGCGGCAGGCATCTAGGCAGTACCCGGCCGAGTTGCATGTCACCTGTGAGGCAGCTGCCAAGTGCAGCAAGATCGATTGATACCGGGGCCGGCTGTGCCGTGGCTTGGTGGGCGGCGCTGATGCTGGCCTAGAGCAACTCCAGGCTGGTTTGGTCGGGTTCGTCATCCGCCCCGACTCCGCGCTGCCAAAAAAGCACAGCCACCCGCAAGCGCCGCCTGCTTTGACAACCGGCCGTGCGAACCGTCACACACCAGCCCGGCAAAGCTGGTGCACTGCCACCACGGCCGAAGCGGTGCAGGCTGGGAGGGCGTGGTGATCGGCATCATCCCTGCGATACTGACAGGGCGCTGGCGCATGGGATGAGCGTGCCCAAGCGCGGCCTTGATGCAGTAACTTCAGCAGTAACTTCACTGAAAAACCCCTCACGTTCATAGGTGAATGTGAGTGACCCCGGACCACCATTTACGAGTGCCCGACTGCTTCGGCAGTTGGGCATTTTTTTTCGTCCGCCTGGGCGCCGGCAAAGGTGGCGGTCAGCGCAAGGCTGCTTGGCTTGCCCGGTGGCCGCCATTCAGGTCTTCAGCCGCGGCTTCTGACGGGCCTCTGGGCGCGCGTGTCCACGGCGAGGTGCGGGCCGCTCACCTGGCGCTGGACTTCAGCGTCTATCGCCACCCCGACTTCTGGGCACAACGGCGGGCTCATCACATGGGCCGCGCGGCCCAGCCTTCGGCGTCAAAGCCGATGGTGATTTCGCCATCGGCCCACTCCACCACCGGCCGCTTGATGAGGCTGGGCGTGGCCCGCATCGCGGCCTGTGCCGTGGCCGCGTCCACCACGGCGGCTTTTGCCGTTTCATCCAGCCCGCGCCAGGCGGTGCCTTTGCGGTTGAGCACCACCTCCCAGCCCCGTGCCGTCACCCAGTCCTGCAGCCGCGGGGCCGGCACGCCGGCCTTCTTGAAGTCGTGGAAGGTGTGCACCACGCCATGCTCGGTGAGCCAGGCGCGCGCGCGTTTGACGGTGTCGCAGTTGGGGATGCCGTACAGGGTGATGGGGCTCATGCAGGTGGGGTACCGCTAGTCCCGCTGCGCCTCGGGCTTGAGGTGCTTGGCCAGGAAGGACTCCATCGCGCCGTAGAACTCGTACTGGTTCTCTTCGTTGCGGAAGCCGTGGCCTTCATTGTCTTTCACCATGTAGGGCACGTCGACGCCGCGCTTTTTCAGCGCCTCGACCATCTGGTCGCTCTCGGCCTTGTTGACACGCGGGTCACGGGCACCTTGCACCACCATCAGCGGGGTCTTGATGCGGTCGGCGTTCAGGGCCGGTGAGGTGCGCGTCAGGCGTTCCTTGTCCTTCTCGGGGTGGCCCACCATGTCGTGCAGCTTCTGCAGTTCGGTGCGCCAGTAGGGCGGGATGGTGTTCATGAAGGTGAACAAGTTGCTCACACCCACGTAGTTGACGGCGGCCGCGTACAGGTCGGGCGTGAAGGCCACGCCGGCCAGCGTGGCGTAACCGCCGTAGCTGGCGCCGTAGATGCCCACGCGCTTGGGGTCGGTTATGCCCTGCTGCACCAGCCAGTTCACACCGTCGGTGATGTCGTCCTGCATCTTCAGGCCCCACTGGCCGAAGCTGGCTTCCCAGAACTGGCGGCCGTAACCGGTGGAGCCGCGGAAGTTCATCTGCAGCACGCAGTAGCCGCGGTTGGCCAGGAACTGCACCTCGGGGTTGTAGCCCCAGATGTCGCGCGCCCAGGGGCCGCCGTGCGGGTTGACGACGCAGGGCAGTTGTTTGGGCTCGCGCCCCACAGGCAGTGTCAGGTAGCCGTGGATCGTCAAGCCATCGCGGCTCTGGTAGCTGATGGGCCTTTGCGGCGCCATGTCGGATTCAGCGATCTTGGGGTTGATCTCGGCCAGCACGTTCAGGGTGTCGGCCTTGGCGTCGTAGATGAAACGGGTGCCCGGCGTACGGTCGTTGCCCGCCGCGACGATGAACTTGTCCTCGGCCCGGGTCGCGCTCTGCAGCGTGATTTCCATGCCCGGCGCCTTGGCCGCGATGCGCTGGTACAGGCGTTCGGTGTCCTGGTCGAAAAATTTGCGCTCGATGCGTGCCGTCACGAAATTGGCGTCGGTGATCTTCTTGCGCAGTCGTGACCAGGTGGCGCCGCCCAGGTCCACGTCCGGATGCACAAAGACCACGGTTTCCTGGTCGGGCCGGGCCGGGTCGATGGTCACCAGCGCCTGCTTGTCGCGGCCGCGGTTGCTGCTGGCGTAGAGCCGGCGGTTGTCGGCTGTGAAGGCCACCACGCTGACCTCGGTCTTGTAGTCGGTGGTGATGATGGGCTTGAACGCGCCGTTGTCATCAGCCCGGTACATGACCACGCTGTTCAGGCCGTCGGTGCGAAAGGCCACGCGCACGCGGCCGGCGTGGTCGGTGGCCCAGCCGACGATGTCGCCCGGGTTCTGCGCGACCATCGTTTCCTGGCCCGTGCGCAGGTCGATGCGGTAGACATCAAACACCTCGGCGTTGCGCCGGTTGTGCGTGACCAGGATGTGGTGCGGGTCGTCGTGCAGTTCGTCCAGCAGCGAGGCGCGCACCTTGTCGCCGGGGGTCAGGTCGGTGACCTTGCCGCTGGCCACGTCCACCGACACAAGGTGGAAGTTCTCGTCGCCACCGAAGTCCTTGACGTACAGGATGCGGTCGCTGCCCTTCCAGCTGTAGATGCTGATGTCGCGTGCGCTCTCGGCCGTCAGGCGGCGCGCGGTGCCCACCGGCTGGCTGCCCTTGAGCGCTTGCACAAACACGTTCAGCCGCCGCGGCGCACCGTCCACCGACACCGGTTGCATGAAACCCAGGGTCTTGCCGTCGGCGCTGAGGCGGAAATAGGCCTTCTCGGGGTTGGCGAAGAAGTCCCGCACCGGGTAGGCCTTGGGGATGCCGGCCGCATGCGAATGCACCGGCAGTATCAGGGACACGGCCAGGGCCGCGCCAACCAGACCCACAGACCAGGTGAAGGGAGACAAGCGTTTCAGGATATTCATGCCACTGCGGCCTCGATGAAAGCAGGGCCGGATTGTGCGAAACCGCCGGCTGCACGAGGTGCGCCATGCGACGGGCCGCGCAATCGCGCGGATGAACTGCGGCGATCAGGTCGCCGGCTGGTGGTAGCCGGTGACCCGCTGCACTTCGTTCTTCGAGCCCAGCACCACACTCACCCGTTCATGCAGCTTGGTGGGCACCAGGTCCATGATGCGTTCGCGGCCGTTGGTGGCCAAGCCGCCGGCCTGTTCGACGATGAAGGCCATCGGGTTGGCCTCGTACATCAGGCGCAGCTTGCCGGGTTTGTCGGGCTCGCGTTGGTCCCAGGGGTACAGGAACACACCGCCGCGGGTCAGGATGCGGTGCACGTCGGCCACCATGCTGGCCACCCAGCGCATGTTGAAGTCCTTGCCGCGCGGGCCGTCCTTGCCGGCCAGGCATTCTTCGATGTAGCGTGTGACCGGCGGCGCCCAGTGCCGCATGTTGGACATGTTGATCGCGAACTCTTTGGTGTCTTCCGGAATCCGCACACCGCTTTCGGTCAGCACCCAGGACCCCGTCTCGCGGTCCAGCGTGAACATGGCCACGCCGTCGCCCAGGGTCAGCACCAGCGTAGTCTGCGGGCCGTACACGCAGTAGCCGGCCGCGGCCTGGTGCTTGCCGGGCTGGTGGAAGTCTTCTTCACTCACGCCACGGGCGTGACCCACCTTGCGCAGCACGCTGAAGATGGTGCCGATGCTGACGTTGACGTCGATGTTGCTGCTGCCGTCCAGCGGGTCGAACAGCAGCAGGTATTCGCCCTGCGGGTAGCGGTTGGGCACGACGTGGATGCTGTCCATCTCTTCGCTGGCCATGGCGGCCAGGTGGCCACCCCATTCGTTGGCCTCGATCAGCACTTCGTTGCTGATGACGTCCAGCTTCTTCTGGATCTCGCCTTGCACGTTTTCGCTGTGCGCGCTGCCCAGCACATCACCCAGCGCGCCCTTGTTGACGGCAATGGCGATGTGCTTGCAGGCGCGCGCCACCACCTCGATCAGCAGCCGCAGTTGCGCCGGGATGCGACCGTGCTCACGCTGCTGTTCGACCAGGTACTGGGTGAGGCTGATGCGTTTCATGACAGGGCGTCCGGGCGCGGGGTGTAGGTTCAGTTCGGGTTCAGTTCGGCTTCAGTTCGGATTCAGTTCGGTTCCAGAGCACGCGTCACGACCTCGCGCACGTCGCCGCTCAGGTCGGGCCGGGCGGCCACGCGGGCAATGGCTTCGCGTGCCGCGCTGCGGTAGGGCTCGGCCAGGCTGGCCCAGCGGTCCATGGCCCGCGCCAGACGGCCCGCGACGTGGCCGTTGATGGCGTCGATCTCGATCAGCTTGTCGGCCCACAGCACGTAGCCGGCGGCATCGGCGCGGTGGAAGGCGGCGGGGTTGGCCGTGAAGAGCGAAGCCAGCAGGCTGTAGGTGCGATTGGGGTTCTTCAGCGAAAAGTCCGGGTGCTGCAGCAGCGCCTTGGCGCGTGCGAAGGCGCTGCCGGGCTGGCCAACGTTGACACCCGGCACCGGCTCGGGCGCGGTGGCTTGCAGCCTGAACCACTTGTCCAGCACCAGCGCGTCGCCACCAGCCAGGGCGTGGAAGCGTGCGATGGCGGTGTCGGCCAGCAGCGAATGGGCATGCACCAGGGCCTGCAGCGCACCCAGGCGGTCGTTCATGTTGCCGGCGTCCTTGAAGCGCTGGTAGGCGCGGCCCTGCCACACCGCGTCGCCGCTGCGCACGGCATGCAGGCACAAGTGCTGCAGCGCCAGGTTGGCCAGGGCGCGGCGGCCGGACTGGACGGCGTCGGGGCTGTAGCCTTCGCGCACCTGGTTGGCTTCCCACACGGCGGCCCAATCGGCTTGCAGGCGTTCGGCCATCAGCGCGCGCCACTGCTCGCGCACGGTGTGGATGCGTTGCGGGTCGACGCTGCTCAGCTGCTCGGCCACATAACCTTCACCTGGGGAGGTCAGCAGCAGGGCCTTGAAGGCGGGGTCCAGCACCGGGTCTTGCAATGTGTGGCTCAAGGCGCTGGCCAGCGCATCGTCCAGCACCGGCGCCTGGCCAGAAGACACAGCGGCCAGCAAGCGGTCCAGCATCAGCTGCTGGCCGGCTTCCCAGCGGTTGAAGGGGTCGCTGTCGTGGGCCAGCAGCACCAGGCGCTGGGCGTCCGACAGGCCGTCGTCCAACCGCACCGGCGCAGAAAAACCGCGCAGCAGCGAATGCACGGGGGCCTGGTGGATGCCGTCAAATGTCCAGCTTTGCTCGGCGCTGTCCAGCACCAGCAGGCGCGGCGCGAGCAGCTCTTGTCCGTCGGCGCCGATCAGTCCCATGGCCACCGGCACCACAAAGGGCAGCTTGTCGGGCTGGCCGGGCGAGGGCTCGGCGCTTTGGCGCAACGTCAGCGTGTACGTCAGTGCCGCCGCGTCGTACTGCGCCACAGCCGCCACCCGCGGTGTGCCGGCCTGGGCGTACCAGCGCTTGAAGGTGTCCAGCCGCGGGCTGAGTTCGCTGCCCGGGTTGGCATCGGCCATGGCCTGGGCGAAGTCGTCGCAGGTCACGGCCTGGCCATCGTGACGCTCGAAGTACAGCGCCATGCCCTTGCGGAAGCCGTCGCGGCCCACCAGCGTGTGCATCATGCGCACGACTTCTGCGCCCTTTTCATACACCGTGGATGTGTAGAAGTTGTTGATCTCGAGATAGCTGTCTGGCCGCACCGGGTGCGCCATGGGGCCGGCGTCTTCGGGGAACTGGCTGGCGCGCAGGTCGCGCACGTCCTGGATGCGCTTGACGGCACGCGCCGACGGGCTGCCGGCCATGTCCATGCTGAACTCCTGGTCGCGGAAGACCGTCAGGCCCTCTTTCAGGCTCAGCTGGAACCAGTCGCGGCAAGTGATGCGGTTGCCCGTCCAGTTGTGGAAGTACTCGTGCGCGATCACGCTTTCGATGTCGGCGAAGTTGGCATCCGTGGCCGTGGCCGGGCTGGCCAGCAGCAGGCTGGTGTTGAACAGGTTCAGGCCCTTGTTCTCCATCGCGCCGCTGTTGTAGTCCGGCACGGCCACGATCATGTAACGCTCGAGGTCCAGCGCCAGGCCGAAGCGCGCTTCGTCCCACACCACCGAGGCCAGCAGCGAATTCATGGCGTGCTCGGTCTTGTCGAGGTCGCCGGCGCGCACGAAGATTTGCAGCAGATGGGATTTGCCGGCGCGGCTGGTGATGCGCTGTTCGCGCGCCACCAGTTTGGCCGCCACCAGCGCAAACAGGTAGCTGGGTTTCGGGAACGGGTCCTGCCACTTCGCGTAGTGGCGGCCGCCGTCGAGCGGGCCTTCTTCGAGCAAGTTGCCATTGCTCAGCAGCACCGGGTACCGGGCCTTGTCGGCGCGCAGGGTGACGGTGTAGACCGCCATCACGTCGGGCCGGTCGAGAAAGAAGGTGATGCGTCGAAACCCTTCGGCCTCGCACTGCGTGAAGAAGCCGCCGCCGCTGGTATACAGCCCCGACAACGCGGTGTTCTTGTCCGGTGCGCAGGTGTTGCGGATGTCCAGCGTGAAGGCCGGCGCATCCGGTGGGTTGTCGATGACGAGGTCGCCGCCCTCGAGGCGGAACGACACGCTCTGGCCGTCGGCCTGCACGCGCAGCAGGGTCAGGTCTTCGCCATGCAGGCGCAGTGGCTGGTGGGGTTGGCCGGCAGCACGTTCAATGTGCAGTTTGCTGGCGACGACGGTCTTGACGGGGTCGAGATCGAAGCTCAGATCGACCGTGCGAATGAAATAGGCCGGCGCGGTGTAGTTCTCGCGTCGGACCAGGGTGCTGCTCGCTTCACGCTGCATGGGGTATCTCCGTCATAGTTCTTGGTTTGGTGCGCTTGCACAGGCACAGCATCACAGTCCCTGCTTCAGGCTGGCTTCGATGAAGGGGTCCAAGTCACCATCCAGCACCTTCTGCGTGTTGCTGATCTCGACGTTGGTGCGCAAGTCCTTGATGCGGCTCTGGTCCAGCACATAACTGCGGATCTGGTGGCCCCAGCCGACATCGGTCTTGGTGTCTTCCAGCTTCTGCTGTTCTTCCTGGCGCTTGCGCATCTCGAAGTCGTACAGGCGCGAGCGCAGCCGCTGCCAGGCGATGTCGCGGTTGCCGTGCTGGCTGCGACCATCCTGGCACTGCACCACGATGCCGGTGGGGATGTGCGTCAGCCGCACCGCCGAATCGGTCTTGTTGATGTGCTGGCCACCCGCGCCTGATGCGCGAAAAGTGTCGGTGCGCACGTCCGACGGGTTGATCTCGACGACAAAGGTGTCGTCGATCTCGGGGTAGACAAACAGCGACGCAAAGCTGGTGTGGCGGCCGCCTGCGCTGTCGAAGGGGCTCTTGCGCACCAGGCGGTGCACGCCGGTTTCGGTGCGCAGGTGGCCGAAGGCGTACTCACCTTCGATCTTGATGGTGGCGTTTTTGATGCCCGCCACATCGCCCGGTGTTTCGTCTTCGACCGTGGCCTTGAAGCCCTTGCGTTCGGCGTACTTGAGGTACTGGCGCAGCAGCATGCCGGCCCAGTCGCAGGCTTCGGTGCCACCGGCGCCGGCCTGGATGTCGACAAAGCAGTTCAGCGGGTCGGCCTCGTTGCTGAACATGCGGCGGAATTCCAGCTGTTCTACCGCCTCGCGCAGCTTGTGGGCTTCGGCTTCCATGGCCAGGATGCCGGCTTCGTCGCCTTCATCCTTGCTCATCTCGAAGAGTTCGCTGTTGTCGGCCAGGTTGCTGGCCAGGTGGTCGATGGTGCCGACCACTGTTTCCAGCGCCTTCTTTTCGCGGCCCAGTTCCTGGGCGCGTTTGGGTTCGTTCCACACCGCGGGGTTTTCCAGCGCGGCGTTGACTTCGTTCAACCGCAGGCTTTTGCGGTCGTAGTCAAAGATACCCCCGGAGCTGCTGGGTGCGGGTGCTCAGGTCGGCAAGCAGCGAGCCGACGGAGTTGATGTGCAAAGCGTCCATGGTTTTTCTTGAGTGGCCCGGCGACAAAGGCCTGTGGTGCAAGCCCGCGATTCTCTCATGCGGGTGCACGGCGCAAGCTGTTGGCCGCTCAGGCCAGAAAGCGAGCGACGTGCGCCGCCAGCGCCTGCGGCTGGTCGTGGTGCAGCATGTGCCCGCAAGGCGACAGCAGCACGCGTTGCACCTGGGGCACCACCGCCAGGCGGTCGTCGAATTCGCTGCGCAGGTAGCGTGTGCCCCACCACTTGCCGATGTCTGTGCGGTCGCCTTCGGCCCACAGCACGGGCGCGGTGATGAGCCGCCAGGCCTGCAGGATTTCTTCCAGCTGGTACAGCATGGGGTTGACGCGCTTGTGTGCCGGGTCGCCCAGGATGTGCCACTGCACATTGCCGTCAGCCGCCGTCTGCGGCTGTGCCCAATGCGGCGCCAGCCAGGCCGCCTTGTCGGGCGTCAGCAGCGGGTTGTTCTTCACCAGCCGCGCAGCAACTTCGCTTTCGCTCGCATAGGTGCGCAGCCGCTGCGGGGTTTTCAGTTCGTCCAGCCACTGCAACAGCCGCCGGGGGGCCTGGCTGGACTGCGTCTTCGGCATGCCGAAGCCTTCGAGGTTGATCAGCCGACGAATGCGCTGCGGCCGCACACCCGCGTAGCTCATTGCCACGTTGCCGCCCATGCTGTGGCCGGCCAGGTGAATGGCGGGGAAGGTGGCCACGGGCAGCAGCGCATCCAGCAGCGCGTCCAGGTCGGCCAGGTAGTCGGGGAACCAGTAACTGTCGGCCTTTGGGGTGTCGGTCAGGCCAAAGCCGCGCCAGTCGGGCGCGATGACCCAGCGGTCGAAACTTTCGGCCTGGCTCAGTTCATCGACCAGGAACTGGAAGGACGCGGCCACGTCCATCCAGCCGTGCAGCAGAACCAGTGGTGGACGCTCGGCGGTGGCAAGCGAGGCGTCTCCCCACACATGCGCGTGGTAACGCATGCCGCGCAGCGGCAGAAAGATGGACTGCGCCACGCGGCGCGGGGTGTAGATCGGGGTGAAGGCAGGAGACATGGCAAGACTTTAGGGCAGGGCGCTGTCGGGCACTGGCGGGCGCCGACGGGCGCTGACGGGCGCGTGCCGTGGCAAGCCACAATCCTGTCATGAACACACCCCACACCCTGCGCCCAGCCGCCCCCGATGACCTGCAAGCCATCGTCGGCCTCATCACCGAGTTGGCGGTGTTCGAAAAGCTTGAACACCTGGTGGTGGTGACACCCGATTCGCTGCACCCGCACCTGTTCGGCTCGCGCCCGGCGGCTGAAGCGGTGGTAGGTGAGGTGGAGGGTCGCGTGGTCGCCTTTGCCTTGTTCTTCACCAACTTCAGCACTTTCCTGGGTCGGCCGGGCTTGTACCTGGAAGACCTGTACGTGCAGCCCGCGCACCGGGGCACGGGGCTGGGCAAGGCGCTGCTGTCGCACCTGGGCGCACTGGCCGTTGAACGGGACTGTGGCCGCTTTGAATGGAGCGTGCTGGACTGGAACCAGCGGGCCATCGATTTTTACGAAAAGATGGGCGCCACGGTGATGCCCGATTGGCGCATCTGCCGCCTGACGGGCGACAAGCTGCTCGCGTTTTCGCGCTGAAGTCGGCGCGCAGCGGATCGAGCCAATCAGCCGGATCAGCCCGAATAGCCCGAATAGCCCGAATAGCCCGAGTAGGCCGAGTAGGCTGATCAGCCCGATCAGCCCGATCAGCCCGATCAGGCCGCCAGGGCCGCCATCAACCGGTCCAGCGGCAAGCGCGGGCCGACGCTGGCTTCACCCACCACGGCGGCCACGGCATGGGCGCGGTCGCTGGTTTCGCGCCGCACCGGCACCTTCAGGGGTGCGCCACGTGCATTGGTCAGGCAAGCCACCACGGGTGCCGTGATGACCGCACCACGTGCCACCACCACCGCCAGTTCACCCGACACCAGGCGCACGTGGCAGCCCGGTGGGTAGATGCCAAATTCCTTCACCAGCGCCGCTGTCATCGGGTGGCCGGGGTCGTTCATGAACATCTGACGGCCGGCCATGTCGGCGCTGATGGCGTCGCGTGTCGAACGGGATGCCAGCTTGGAGGTGTAGACATCCGACCGTCGCACCAGTGAAGCCAGATGCGCCACTTCGGTGGTGCCGCTGGGGTAGCCGCTGCCGTCTTCGCACTCGTGGTGCTGCAGCACGGCCTTCAGCCACAGCGCGTCGGTGATGCCTGCCGTTTCAAGCAGGCGCACGCTGCGCATGGGGTGGGTCTGCAGGTCCAGGCGCTGGTCCTTGCTGGGCGGTGAGGCCTGCCGCGCCAGCTGCCCTTGCAGTTCCAGCATGGACAGGTTCATGGTCAGCGCCACCTTGAAGGCCCGCTCGGCTTCTTCGGGTTCCCAGCACAGGCGTTGTGCCACCAGCAGGCTGGTGATGGCCGTCTGCAGCGAGCGCCGGGCACCGTAGTCCAGGTCGGCATTGGCGCCTTGGCGAATGACCTGGAAGATGGCCAGGTCGGGGTCGCGCTCCACCAGCGTCTGCACCGGGGCTGCGGCTTCAAGCAGCGCTTCACGGAAGCTGGGTGCCGTGGCGCTGGCCAGGGTCTGGCCCAGCTGAGACAAGGCGTGGTTCCACATCTGCGGCAGCAGTTCGCGGGGGGCTTTCAGGATCTCGTCGCGCGGGGACTGCAGCTCGGCCATGTCCACCAGCGCGCCGCGGCGCACGATGGCCTCCAGTTGTTCGCGCGACTCCACCATCTGCCCACGTGCCAGCAGCAGCGTGTGGTCTGCATTGCGCACATTGAAGGGCAGCGGCGCCCCTGGCTGCAGGCGATGCTTGACACTGGACAGTTCGGCAAACGGCATGGTGGCGGGTGTGTCGGTGAGGGTCCGAAGAAATCTCGGTATGGTTGGTTTTTCGGCCGTAGATGCTTGAACTTGACGGTGGCTGTGTCGGTGGCTGTGTTCGTGACGACCCCTCTTGCCCCAACGCCAGCAGCCTGCGGGAAGGCCCGGGGCGTGGCCCCGCACGGGCCGCTTAAGCTTGGGCCATGAAGAGCCGAAAACCCCCGCTCGATGCCCACGCCGCCCTGCACGGCGGCTTTCACTGGCAGGTGCCACGGCGCTTCAACATCGCCCAGCCCTGCTGCACGCGCTGGGCGCAATCACCACACACGGCCAGCCGCACGGCCATCGCCTGGGAGCACGAAGACGGGCGCCACGGCGAGCTGAGTTATGCCGACCTGCAGCAGCAGGCCAACCGCCTGAGCCACGCGCTGCAGCGCCTGGGCGTGCGGCGCGGCGACCGTGTGGCCGTGGTCATGCCGCAGCGGCCCGAAACGGCGGTGGCGCACATCGCGATCTACCAGCTGGGTGCCGTGGCCATGCCCTTGTCCATGCTGTTCGGCCCCGAGGCGCTGGCCTACCGGCTGCAGGACAGTGGCGCCGTGGCCGCGCTGGTGGATGAGAGTGCGATCACCAATCTTTTGGCCGTGCGTGCCGACTGCCCGGGCCTGCTCACCGTGGTGGCCGTGGGCGCGGCGGCGGGGCAGGGTGACGTGGACTGGTCCGACGCGCTGGAGCCGGGACACATTGAAGGACGCAAGGCAGGACGCAAGGCCTTCGTGCCTGTCGACACCTTGGCCGACGACGCGGCCGTGCTCATCTACACCAGCGGCACCACCGGCCCGCCCAAGGGGGCCTTGATTCCGCACCGCGCGCTCATCGGCAACCTGAGCGGATTTGTCTGCAGCCAGAACTGGTTCGGCCTGGGCCCGCCGCAAGACAGCGACGAGGTCTTCTGGAGCCCGGCCGACTGGGCCTGGACCGGCGGCCTGATGGACGCGCTGCTGCCCAGCCTTTATTTCGGCCGCCGCATCGTGGCCTTCCAGGGCCGCTTTGCGCCCGAGCGCGCGTTCGAGATCATGCAGCGCCACCAGGTGACCCACAGCTTCCTGTTCCCCACCGCGCTGAAGGCGATGATGAAAGCGGTGCCCGAGCCGGCGACACGCTATCGCTTGCGGCTGCGCGCCATCATGAGTGCGGGCGAAGCGGTGGGGGACACGGTGTTCCACTGGTGCCAGCAGGCGCTGGGCGTCACCGTCAACGAGATGTTCGGCCAGACCGAAATCAACTACATCGTCGGCAACTGCGGCCGCTACGTGGGCGCCGATGGCGTGGCCAGGCCCGCCTGGCCGGCCCGGCCCGGCAGCATGGGCCGGGCCTACCCGGGCCACCGCGTGGCGGTGATCGACGATGAGGGCCAGGAATGCCCACGCGGCACACCCGGCGACGTGGCGCTGCACCGCTTGGACGTGCACGGCCAGCCCGACCCGGTGTTCTTCCTGGGGTACTGGGGCAAGAACGGGCGCAACGACAAGGCCACGGCCGCCAAGTTCACCGGCGATGTGGTCAACAGCTGGTGCCGCACCGGCGACACCGCGGTGATGGACGCCGACGGCTACCTTTGGTACCAAGGCCGCAGCGACGATGTTTTTAAAGCCGCGGGTTACCGCATCGGCCCCAGCGAAATCGAAAACTGCCTGGTCAAGCACCCGGCGGTGGCCAATGCGGCGGTGGTGCCCAAGCCCGATGCAGAGCGCGGCGCGCTGGTCAAGGCCTACGTCGTGCTGGCAGCCGGCCACATCGGCGACGACCGCCTGGTGCAGGCGCTGCAGCAGCATGTGCGCGGCCAGCTGGCACCCTATGAATACCCCAAGGAGATCGAGTTCATCGACGCGCTGCCCATGACCACCACCGGCAAGGTGCAGCGCCGAGTGCTGCGACTGCAAGAAGAAGAACGCGCCAAAGCCGCGCTTGCCAGGGCAACGTCGGCAGGTTGATCCCCCTTGCGGCACACTCTGCCGACATGAAAACCATCAACCTGGGCCACAGCGGCCTGCACGTGACGCCCGTCTGTCTGGGCACCATGACCTTCGGTGAACAGGTGGCCACGGCCGACGCCCACCGCATCATGAGCCACGCCGTCGAGCGGGGCATCAACTTCATCGACACCGCCGAGATGTATTCGGTGCCCACACGAGCCGAAACCTATGGCGCCACCGAGACCATCATCGGACAGTGGTTTGCGGCCAACCCTGGCATGCGGCAGCAAGTGATGCTGGCAAGCAAGTGCGCCGGCCCCGGCCGCAACCTGAGCTGGGTGCACGGTGGCAGCGGCGACCTGAACCCGGCGCAGGTTGTCGCAGCCTGCGATGGCAGCCTGAAGCGGCTGCAGACCGAGGTCATCGACCTGTACCAGATCCACTGGCCCAACCGCAACGCGCCCATCTTCGGCGGCCTGTACTTCGACCCTGCGAAAGACCAGTCACAAACATCCATTCACGAACAGTTGCAGGCCCTGGCCGGCCTGGTCAAGGCCGGCAAGGTGCGCGCCATCGGCCTGAGCAACGAATCGCCCTGGGGTTTGATGGAGTTCCTGCGCATGGCCGACCTGCACGGCCTGCCGCGGGTGCTGAGCGTGCAGAACGCCTATTCACTGGTCAACCGCTCGGTGGACAACGGGCTGGACGAGGCGCTGCACCGCACCGGCGTGGGTCTGCTGGCCTATTCGCCGCTGGCCTTTGGCACGCTGACCGGCAAGTACGACGCGACCGGCCCCGATGAGACGCGCCCAGAACTGGGCCGGCTGGCGAAATTCGCGACCATGCGCCAGGGTCGTTTTGCGCGGCCTGAAGCCCTGGCCGCAGCGCGTGAATACAACGCGCTGGCGCGCCAGCACGGCCTGACACCCACGCAGATGGCGCTGGCCTTCTGCTACCGCAACTGGCGGGTGGCCAGCACGATCCTGGGTGTCACGTCAGTCGCCCAACTGGACGAGTGTCTGCACGCCTGGGACACCCAGCTGTCAACCGAGCTGCTGGCGGCCATCGACGCCGTGCGGCTGCGCCTGCGCGACCCCGCGCATTGAACTTGCGCTGAAGGCGACAATCAGCACCTGAACCCCGACTCAATGAGCCCTCACGGCTGAAGCCCCTGCATGTCCAACCTCATCGTCCACGGCGGCACCCCGCTCACCGGCCGCATCGTGCCGTCGGCCAACAAAAACGCGGTGCTGCCCATCCTGTGCGCGACGCTGCTGACGCACGAGCCGGTGCGCCTGGTGGGCATCCCCGAAATCACCGACGTGCGCAAGATCCTGGACATCTTTCGCCAGCTGGGCAGCGCGGTGACGGTGGACTACACCACCGGCATCCTGGACCTGCACCACAAGGACACGCAGTTCGACCCCCACACGCACCACCTGCCCGAGGAGATGCGCAGTTCCATCATGCTGGTGCCGCCGCTGCTGGCGCGTTTTGGTGCCGCGCGCATCGAAAACGACGTGCAGGGCTGCACCCTGGGTGTGCGCGAGATCGACCCGCACGTTGAAGTCATGGAACGTTTTGGCGCCAGCGTCGAACGCCGCCGCGAGGCGCTGATCATGCGCGTGGACAGCGGCCTCAAGGCCAACCACCACTGGCTGGACTACGCCAGCGTCACCACCACCGAAAACTTCGTGCTCTGCGCCGCCCTGGCACACGGCACCAGCACCTTGATGAACGCGGCCAGCGAGCCGCACGTGCAGGAGTTCTGCAACTTCATGGTCATGCTGGGCGCGCAGATCGAGGGCATCGGTACCAGCCGCCTCACCGTGCACGGCGTGGCCACGCTGGGCAAGCCCGAAGGCGCCGAATTCACCTTCGCCGAAGACTTCCACGAGGCCGTCACCTTCATGGCGCTGGGCGCCATCACCGGCGGCTGCATCACGGTCAAGAACAGCGCGCCCGAGCAGTTTCCGCTGATCGACCGCACCTTCGCCAAGTTCGGCGTGCAGGTGGTGCACGAGGGCGGCTGGAGCCACACCGTGGTGGACGGCCCGCTGCGCGTGAAGCAGCCCTTCACGCAGAACATCCTGCCCAAGGTGGAAGCCGCGCCCTGGCCTTACCTGCCGGTGGACCTGCTGCCTATCTTCGTGGCCCTGGGCGTCAGGGCCGAAGGCAGCATGATGTACTGGAACAAGGTCTACGAAGGGGCGATGGGCTGGACCAGCGAACTGTCCAAGTTCGGTGGCCATGCTTTCCAGAGCGACCCGCACCGCATCATCACCTTTGGCGGCAAGCCGCTGGCGCCGGCCGAAGTGGAAAGCCCCTACATCATCCGCGTGGCCATTGCACTGCTGATGCTGGCCTGCAGCATTCCGGGCAAGAGCACGATCAAGAACGCCGCACCGGTGCGGCGGGCCCACCCGCACTTTGCAGAAAACATCCGCAGGCTGGGGGCGCAGATCGAGTGGGTTGAAGGCGACTAGGGTTTTGCACGTGGCCAAAAAGGACAAACACGTCAGCGAGACACCGGCCACGCAGATGCTGCGCGCGGCCGGTGTGGCTTTCACCGAGCACCCTTACGACTACGTGGACCACGGCGGCACGGCCGAGAGCGCGCGCCAGTTGGGCGTGGCCGAACATGCGGTGATCAAGACGCTGGTGATGCAGGACGACAGGGCCCAGCCGCTGATCGTGCTGATGCATGGCGACCGCCAGGTCAGCACCAAGAACCTGGCCCGCGAGATCGGCGCAAAAAGCGTCGAACCTTGCAAGCCCGAGGTGGCGCAGCGCCACAGCGGCTACCTGGTTGGTGGCACCTCACCCTTCGGCCTGCGCAAGGCCATGCCGGTGTGGGTGGAGGCCACGGTGCTGGACCTGCCGCGCATCTGCATCAATGGCGGGCGGCGCGGGTATTTGCTGGGCATTTCGCCGCAGGTGCTGCTCGATGCCTTGTCCGCACGCCCCGTGCATTGCGCGCTGCCGGCATGAACGGCTGCGCGGCTGCGCAGATCGGTGGAGCGCCCGGCCAGTCAAAGTCGAGGCCGAAAACCAGTCATCAACCGCGTGCTTCGCACAACTGGTACGCGCCATCGGAGGTCTTCGCGTAGACCTCGGCACGTCCTCAGAAGACTTCACCCTCAGTCATCTGTCGGGTGTCGCGCTTCGGACTTCAAACCGCCCCAGCGGTCCGGCCGCCCAGGACTAATGTGCCACGCGCTTGCGCGCTTTGCAGGCCAGCAACAGCAAGCCACCGATCATCAGCAGGTAGGTGCCAGGCTCCGGCACTGCCACCACGGTTCCCTGCAAGTGCAACTGGATGCCGCCCAGCGTCAGATCGGGTCCGCTGCCGTTGGTGCTGAGGCTGTTGAGCACGATCACCTGGTCGAAGGTGCCCAGCTGGCCACTGCCGAAGTTGACCGTCAGGCCGCTCAGCACGCTGCCGGCTTCCAGGCCGCTGAAGTCGCCAAAGCCCGCAACCGTGAACACACTACCGGACAACACGCCTGAAAGGTCGAAGCTGCCGGCCAGAGCGTCGGCCGGACCACTGGTGACATTGGTCAGCTGCAGGCCCGCCGACAAGCCGCTGTCGCCCTCCACCAGAGTGCCGAAATTCAGCGTGTAGTTGGCCGCGCCGCCGCTGAAGCTGCCGGCGCCGCTGGTCTTGGCCAACCCGCCTGCGGCCAGGTTGTTGACCTGCGCCGTCAGCGCGACTTCGGCGCTGGCTAGCGCCAGGTCCGTCATCTCTGCGTTTTGGCTGGTGAAACTGACCGCGGCGCTGCCGTTGAAGGCACCCGCGCTGGCCGTGTTCAGTGCGACCGTCAAGCTGCTGGCATTGGTGCTGCCGGCGACTACGGCTGCCGCCGTGCCGCTGGCGCTGAACGGCGGCGCCGCACCGCCGATGCTGGCGCGCAGCGTGTCGGTCAGCGCACCGGCAGCAGTGTTGCTCACCGAGACGTTGCGTGCGGTGACCACATCACCCACGCGCACGATGCCGAAGTTCAGCGCCGTGGTGTTGAGTTGCGCCACCGCCGGTGCGTACACGTTGCCGGTAATGTTGACGACTTGCGTGCCAAGACCCAGCGGCGCAAAACCGCTTGTGCCGCTGCCGTCCGAGGCCAGCGTGAGCGTGGCCGTGCCGCTCTTCGCGCCCGAGCTGCTGGTGTTGATGCCAACGAGCAGGGCGCTGCTTGAAGCGCCGGCTGGAAGCAGGCCGATGCTGCCGCTGGCGGTAGCGCCGCCGCCGGCGGCAACGCTGACGTTCAGGCCCTCGCTGAAGCCGTCGTTGGCGGCGCTGTTAATCAGCGTCAGTGACTGTGTCAACGTGCCGCCCACCCGTTGCGCCGCAAAGGCCACTGGGTTCGGTGCGGCAGCGCTGGCGCTGGCCAGCCGGTAACCGGTGGCGCCGAGAGCGACGGTTTGCAGGTTGGCCGCGATGCTGGCAAAGCTGGGGTCGAAAAGCTGGCCGTTGCTGCTGTACTGGATTGTCAGCGTGCCACTGTTCGCGCCGGCCACGCCCGTGGTGGCCGCGATCCTGACGGCGTCGGCAAGCGTCGCGCCGGGCAGCACGAATCCCGCGTCCAGGTTGTTGACGGCGCTGAAGCTGCCGTTGGCGCTGACCGATGCAATGCCCAATCGTTCGGCACCCGCGCCACTGGTCATGTTTTGCACCGTGAAGCTGGCTTCCACTGCGGGTGACACGCCAACGCGGAAGTTGCCCAAGTTGATCGGGCCTGTCGGAGTGGCCAAGCCCTGCGCAAGCACGGTGCTGAACCCGGCCAGGTTGATGGTCTGCGCCGCGACATTGCCGAAGTTGCCAACCACGCCCAGGGTCTGCCCGCTCAAGGCGCCGCCGGTGTTTCCTGCAGTCAGAGTCACGTTCAGATCGCCGCCGTTGGCGCCGGCCAGGATCGGGCCGAAGTTGGCCGCCACAAGGCCGTTGCCCGACAGACGGGCATCGCCAAGGCTCGTGTTTTGCAACGCCCCGCGAATGTCGGCGCCGCTGCCGTTGTTGGCGATCTGGAACGTGCGCGTGGCAGTCGTACCGCCGCGGACGTTGCCGAAGTCCAACGTAAAGACATTGGCAGCGGCTGCGGTCACGTCGCCCGTCACTGTCTGTGAAGCGGCGTTGCCGGTGATCGAGCCGGTGCCGCTGACGTTGGCGCGGGCGTTGAAGCTGTTGCCGCTGCCGAAGGCGGCGTTGGTGTAGTCCTCGAAGACGGTGATGCTGTTGGAGCCCAAGGTCAGCAGGGTGCCGCTGTGGGCCAGCGTGGCCGCACTACTGCTGCCTTCGATAGCCAGCGATGCGCCGGGCTGGATCGACACGCTTCCCGTCGCGCCGCTGATGGCGCCATTGATCCGCAGCGTGCCGCCCGCCGCCACCACACTTCCGGTGTTGGCCAGCCCGCGCAGCATCAAGCCATAGCCTGTCACGAGCCCGGCATTGCCGAACGGACCGAGGTTGGCCGATGTGATAACGCCACCCGCCATCTGCAATTGCCCGCTGGCGAGGTTGAAGAAGTTGTTTGCAGCGAACTGGCTGCCACTGCCGATGTTGACGACGCCGGCATTGCTGATGGCGTTGATCGAGCTGAAGTTGCGACCGTTGCGAATGGTGAAGCTGCCCGCCGCTGCATTGGTGGTGAAGTTGACCAGCGCGTCTGTGCCGCTGTTGAGCAGCTGCGAGCCGACGCCGTCGAGCACGATGGTCGCGGCGTTGGTGACGATGTTGGCGCCGGCAAATCGCAGCGTGCTGGCGCCGATAACGGCGTACACGCCGCCGGTGAGGGTGGTACCGCTGAAGTTGGTCAAGCCGCCGCTGAGCGACAGAATGCCGGCGTTGACGTTGACGACGCCGCTGTTGTTGAAGCCGATGCCGATGGTGGTGATGGCGGCGCCGCTCTTGGTGTAGGTGCCGGTGTTGGCGAACGTGGAGTCAGCACCACCCAGGTTGTTGGAGATGCCGGTGTCGAAGCTGGTCTGGTCGAGGAAAGAGCCGGAGTTGGTCAGCGTGGCAGCCGAGCCGGTGAAAAAGCGCCCGACACTGCCGCCTGCAATGTTGGTCCAGGTGGTGGTGCCGGCGAAGGTGACGCTGCGCGTGGTGATGTCGCGCAGGCCGTTGCCGCTGAGCGTCATGGCGCCATTGAAGACCGTAGAGCCGGTGCCGCTCATGCTGCCATTGATCCAGCTGCCGGGGCCGCTGATGGCCAGCGAGCCGGTGCCGCCGATCGTGCCGCCGGTCATCGTGAATGCGCCGATGCTCGAAGCATTGGCAAACGACAAACTCCCACCAGAAACCATCAACCGCCCGCTGCCAGCAAGCGACCGGATGTTGAAGGCGCCACTGCGCAATTCAGTGTCAAACGCCCCCAGCAACGCATCGTCGGCCGCGGCCGGAATCCCCGCGCTCCAGTTGGCTGCCAAGTCCCAGAATGATGCATTTGGCCCGACCCAGCTGATGCTTGCGCCAGAGGCGCCTTGCGCTGCCAGGACCAGCGCCGCCGCGGCTGCGATGGGGCTAAGGCGCAGCCCGCCGAACCGGTGTGCATTGACTTTGCGTGCGGTCAACATAGAGAACCCCCTCACTTTGATATCCAGCAATCATGGTCGGCAACAGTGACAACGTCCACATCAAAGGTTGGGATGGCACCCCCCCCCACTTGCGGGGGGGTCGGTGCCCTTGAGTGACCGTCATGGCGCCCTTGCCTGGGAGCAGCCTGGTTCAAAGAACTGCCCGACCGCAGCGCGCCAGGTGCAGGTACGGCGCCAGACAGCGCCCGCCGCCAGCGCCAGCAGTTGACCGTCGCCCTGAGCAGCTGAACGGTTGCTGTCCGGTAGCCTGGTCTCGATGTCGGCTGACGGTCACCTTGGTCGCCAGCGCGTCTTGCAGCGTGCGAAGGACTTGCACCGCTTCCAGGGATATGACCAGCATTCGGACACGCGAACTCTATCGGTCACGAAACATTGCATCGACATTGGGTAGCCGCTCGAACCCGGAGAACGTCCCTGTGTCCGCGATCTCCCTCGCGGCCTGCAGGAACCCGGCCCATGCCGTACGCGCCAGGGTGCCGCCCACACTGATCCGGCGCACGCCCAGAGCAGCCGCTTCGGCGACCGTCATGAAAGGCGCGTTGATCAGAAGGTTCACCGGTTTGGGTGCTACCGCAGCAACGATTGCGGCAATGTGCTCGACCTTGTCGATTCGCGGCGCGTACAGGCAGTCGGCGCCGGCTTCCGAATACGCGCGCAGCCTGCGGATCGTCTCGTCGATGTCCGGGCGTCCGCAAACGAACCCCTCGGATCGGCCGGTGAGCACGACGCCGGTGCCGCTTTCGTCGATTGCCTGCCGCGCGGCTCGCACCCGCTCCACCGCCAGATCGAAGTTGTGGAGAGGATTTGTCTCGTCGCCTGTCGAATCCTCGATCGAGAGCCCGGCAATGCCTGTGGCCGCCGCGAGCTTCACGTTCGCGGCGACGGTTTGTGGATCCATCGCGAATCCGCCCTCGAAGTCCGCATTCACCGGCACCGTCACGGCCGCCGCGATGAGTCGCAGATGCTCGAGAGCCTGTTCGAGCGTGACCTGATTGTCCGGGCGGCCCATCGTCCAAGCAAAGCCGGCACTGGTCGTCGCCAGAGCCTTGAATCCCATCTGTTGCAGCGCCCGTGCGCTCCCGACATCCCACGGGTTGGGCATCACGAAGCACCCGCATGCGTGCAGGCGGTGGAATGTGGCGCAGCGATCAGTGTCTGCTTGCATGTCATAGCTCCAAGAACGGAAGGGGGCCCGATCTTGCTCCTTGACGTGAACTGACCAGGACTCTTGATGGGGCCTCGTCAACGCGAACGCCATTGGCCCGAAGCAACTGCCGGTATGCGAGGCGACATTCAAGGTGCTGCTTCGCAGCCCCCTTTCTCCGTCATGCCGACCTCGCCAAGCCCTTGTCGGACCTGACGCGCCAGATCGGCAACTGTGGCGAGTCACGAGCTGAAATCGGCTGAAATCGGCAGGCTGAAGTCGGCAACTGCAGCGGCGTAAACTCGCGCCCCCATGCAAGGCCTGAACATCATCGTCGCGCTGGTTGGCGCCTACCTCATCGGATCGCTGTCCTTTGCCGTCATGGTGAGCCGCTTCATGGGCCTGGCCGACCCGCGCAGCTACGGCAGCAAGAACCCGGGTGCGACCAACGTGCTGCGTTCGGGCAACAAGGCCGCCGCGCTGCTGACGCTGGCCTTTGACGCGCTGAAGGGTTACGTGCCGGTGCTGCTGGTCCTGGTCTACGGGCCTGGCTTCGGCCTGGGCCCGACAACGGCGGCCTTTGTCGGCCTGGCGGCCTTTGTCGGACACCTGTGGCCCGTGTTCTTTCGCTTCCACGGCGGCAAGGGCGTGGCCACGGCAGCGGGTGTTCTGATGGCCTTCAACCCCTGGCTGGGGCTGGCCACGCTGCTGAGTTTTGCCATCATCGTGGCCTTCTCTCGTTATGCGTCGTTGGCCAGCATCGTGGCCGCCGCATTTGCGCCGTTCTACCAGGCGCTCATCTGGGGCGTGCAGCCCGCACTCCTGGCCATGGTGGCGATGAGCCTGCTGCTGATCTGGCGCCACGAAGGCAACATCAAGAGGCTGCTGGCCGGCACCGAGAACAAGCTCGGCCAGAAAGCGCCCCCGGCCGGGCCGCTGAACAGGGCAGACCCGGCAAGGCCTGCGCACGGCCACCACAAACACAAATGAGGTCATTGAGATGGTTCAACGATTCGACGTCGGCACCCGGTTGTCCGAAATGGCCGTGTACAACGGGGTGTGTTACCTGGCGGGCCAGGTGGCCGCCGACGGCAGTCAGAACATCACGGGCCAGACCCAGCAGGTGCTGGCCGCCATCGACGCGCTGCTGGCACGTGCCGGCACCGACAAGCACAAGCTGCTGATGGTGCAGATCTTCATCAAGGACCTGGCCGACTTCCCGGCCATGAACGCCGCCTGGGAGGCCTGGCTGCCAGCCGGACACGCGCCGCCGCGCGCCACCGTGAAGGCCGACCTGGCCAAGCCGGAATGGCGCGTCGAGATGGTGGTCACCGCAGCGCTGTGAGGCTGAGGTGAGCGTGTCCAGACGTTCGATGCTTGGCCTGGTCCTGCTGGTGCTGGGCGTCAGCGCGGCCAGCCAGTGGTGGGCCGGTTCGCAAGAGCGCAGCCTGGGCCGTGAGGTCGCCGCACTGGCCCAGCCTGGCGACATCCACATGATGTCTTCAGACACCTGCGCCATCTGTTCCGTGGCCCGCCATTGGTTCAAAGAACACCGTGTGGCCTTCACCGAGTGCAGCGTCGAACGGGACGACGCCTGCCGTGCTTCGTTTGAAGCAACCGGCGCGGTCGGCACGCCGGTGATGGTGGTGCGCGGCCAGCCGCAGCTGGGTTTTCTGCCCGCCCGCCTGAAGGGTGCGCTGCAGCCCAGGGTGCGTTAGATTTGCAGGGTACGCTGTCGAACAGTGGCGTCTGCACGCGGCTGTTACCTTCGCGGCCTTGCGCGCTTTGCCTTTCGAACAACCGATTCCAGGAGACCCGTCATGCACAGCTTCCATCTGAAATCCGCCGGGCTGGCCCTGTTGATCGGTGCGCTGCCGCAGGCCGGCGCTGCCACCCTGGACACGTTGCTGGTGGCCAGCGGCTTCAGCTCCCCGCTGTACGCCACCGCACCCTTGGCCGGCGGGCCGGTGTTCGTGCTTGAAAAGGGCGGCCTCATCAAGGCTGTCCAGGGTGGCGCGGTCAGCACATTCCTGAGCCTGAGCGTCAGCACGGCCGGTGAGCAGGGCCTGCTGGGCCTGGCCTTCGACCCCGGCTATGCCGACCCGGCATCGGCCGGCTACCGCCGCTTCTTCGTCAGCACCATCGACCCCAGCAACCAGGACAGCGTGATCTCCAGCTACCGCAGCAGCGCCGACCCGCTGGTGGCCGACGCCAGCAGCCGCGTCGAGATCATCCGCTTCGACCAACCCAACGGGCTGACCAACCACAAGGCCGGCTGGCTGGGCTTCAAGCCCGGCGATGCCGACCACCTGTACATCGCCAGCGGCGACGGCGGCAGTGGCAACGACCCTTCTGGCAACGGCCAGAACAGCAACACGCTGCTGGGCAAGATGCTGCGCATCGACATCAACGGCGACGACTTCGCCAGCCCCAGCATCAACTACGCCATTCCCGCGGACAACCCGTTTGCCGGTGTGGCCGGCAGCCGCGGCGAAATCTTTGCGCTGGGCCTGCGCAACCCCTGGCGCAACAGCTTTGACCGCAGCAACGGCAACCTGTGGATCGCCGACGTGGGTCAGAGTTCCCGCGAAGAGGTCAACCTACTGCTGGCTTCCAGCGCCGGCGGCGAAAACTTCGGCTGGCGCGTGCGCGAAGGCGACATCGCCACGCCGGGTGTCGGCGGCCCACTGCAGCCGGGCATGGACGACCCGCTGCTGGTCTACAACCGCAGTTTTGGTGGCTCCATCACTGGCGGCTACGTCGTGCGTGAAGTGGGTTCACCGCTTTTCGGCCAGTATCTCTTCGGCGACTTCGTCAGCGGCCGCATCTGGTCGGTGTTGGCCGACGGCAGCCCCAAGACCATGGCCGACGCCACAGAGTGGACGGCCATGCTGGACGCTGGTGCTGGCGGCGCGTTGGGCAACATCGCGTCTTTCGGCGAAGGTGCGAGCGGTGAAATCTACATCGTGGACTTCGCCGGCAAGGTGGTGCAGGTGGTGCCCGAACCGGCGCCGGCCGTGCTGCTGCTGGCTGGCCTGGCCGTGCTGGCCTGGCGGCGCAAGGCCGCACGCAGCAGCCGTCAAGTCAGCTAAAGCCCCAGCCGCGACAAAGCGCCGCGGCCCTGGCGCACGAGAACCGGCTCGTCTGAGCTGAAGTCGATCACGGTGGTGGGCTCCATCGGGCACGCGCCCGCGTCCACCACGGCTTGCAGCACCTTCTGGAAGCGGTCACGGATCTCGTGGGCGTCGTTCATGGGGTCGCTCTCGCCCGGCGCGATCAGCGTCGTGGCCAGCAGCGGTTCACCAAACAGCGCCAGCAGCTCCTGCGTCACCTGGTGGTCGGGCACGCGCAGGCCGATGGTGCGGCGGCTGGGGTGGCTCAGCCGGCGTGGCACTTCCTTGGTGGCCTCCAGGATGAAGGTGTAGGGGCCTGGTGTGCCCAGCTTCAGCAGGCGGTATTGCCTGTTGTCCACCCGCGCAAAGCGCGCCAGTTCACTCAGGTCCTTGCACAGCAAGGTCAGGTGGTGTTTGTCGTCTACCTGGCGGATGCGGCGCATCTGCTCGGCCGCGGCCTTGTCGTCCAGGTGGCACACCAGCGCGTAGCTGCTGTCGGTGGGCACAGCCGCAATCCCGCCGTCGTGCAGGATCTGCGCCGCCTGCTTCAGCAGACGCACTTGCGGGTGGGTGGGATGAACTTCGAAGAGTTGCGCCACGGTGAATCAGTGGTCCTGGCAGGGTGTGTGCAGCGGTCAAGCCACCGTCACCGCAATCTTGCCGATGCGGGCCTGCCATTCCTTGGGTGCCGTGTTGTGCACGCTGGTGCCTGTGGCGTCCACGGCCACCGTCACCGGCATGTCCACCACGTCGAACTCGTAGATGGCTTCCATGCCCAGGTCGGCAAAACCCAGCACCTTCGCGCCCTTGATGGCCTTGGCCACCAGGTAGGCAGCGCCTCCCACGGCCATCAGGTAGGCGCTCTTGTGCTTTTTGATGGCGTCGATGCCGGCAGGCCCGCGCTCGGCCTTGCCGATCATGCCGATGAGGCCGGTCTGGGCCAGCATCATCTCGGTGAACTTGTCCATGCGCGTGGCCGTGGTGGGGCCCGCCGGGCCCATCACCTCGTCGCGCACCGGGTCCACCGGGCCCACGTAGTAGATGACCCGGTTGGTGAAGTCCACCGGCAGTGTTTCGCCTTTGGCCAGCATGTCCTGGATGCGCTTGTGCGCGGCGTCGCGGCCGGTGAGCATCTTGCCGCTGAGCAGCAGGGTCTGGCCCGGCTTCCAGGTCGCCACCTGCTCGCGCGTCAGCGTGTTGAGGTCCACGCTCAGGCTCTTGTTGTAGTCGGGCGCCCACTTCACGTCGGGCCACAGGTCCAGGCTGGGCGGGTCCAGGTAGGCCGGGCCGCTGCCGTCCATCTGCACGTGGGCGTGGCGTGTGGCGGCGCAGTTGGGAATCATGGCCACCGGCTTGCCTGCGGCATGGGTGGGGTAGGTGGCGATCTTCACGTCCAGCACCGTGGTCAGGCCGCCCAGACCCTGTGCGCCGATGCCCAGTGCGTTGACCTTCTCGTACAGCTCGATGCGCATCTCTTCGAGCTTGTTGGCCGGGCCGCGCGCCAGCAGGTCGAACATGTCGATGGGATCCATCAGCACTTCCTTGGCCAGCAGCATGGCCTTCTCGGCCGTGCCGCCCACGCCAATGCCCAGCATGCCCGGCGGGCACCAGCCGGCGCCCATGGTGGGCACGGTCTTGAGTACCCAGTCCACGATGCTGTCGCTGGGGTTCATCATGATCAGCTTGCTCTTGTTCTCACTGCCGCCGCCCTTGGCGGCCACGGTAACGTCCAGCTTGTCGCCGGGCACCACCGTCATGTGGATCACCGCCGGCGTGTTGTCCAAGGTGTTCTTGCGCTCGAAGATGGGGTCGGCCAGGATCGAGCCCCGCAGCTTGTTCTCGCTGTTCAGGTAGGCGCGTCGTACCCCCTCGTTGACGGCATCTTCGATGCTTCCGGCAAAGCCTTCGAAGCGCACGTCCATGCCAATTTTCAAGAACACATTCACGATGCCCGTGTCCTGGCAGATGGGCCGGCGGCCTTCGGCGCACATGCGGCTGTTGGTCAGAATCTGCGCAATGGCGTCCTTGGCCGCGGCGCTTTGCTCGCGCTCGTAGGCGCGCGCCAGGTGGCTGATGTAGTCGGCCGGGTGGTAGTAGCTGATGTACTGCAGCGCGGCGGCGACCGACTCGACAAGGTCGGCCTGGCGGATGGTGGTGCTCATGTCTGGGCCTCTAGAGGTGGGTTCGGGCAACGGTGTGCGCAAGGCTGCTCAGCTTCTCGCAACCGCCAAGACTACGCTTGAGCGTCACAGCCTGGCTTGTCATGCATCAGCTTTGCTCAGCCGCCGTGGTTCTGCGGAAGATCGTCCGGCTCCGCGTTCGCAGGGCCGCCGGCAGGCTGGGCGGCCAGGGTTCGCAACAGCGTCTTCATTGCGGCCAGCTCGGTGCGCAGGGCACGCATCTCGGCGTGCAGGTCGGCCTCGACATGGTCGCGCGCTCGCTCCACCACCGCCTGGGTGGCCTGCTGGTCTTCGCTGCTGAAACTCTGCATGGCGTTGACGATGACTGCAATGAAAAGGTTCAGCATGGTGAATGTGGCCACCAGGATGAAGGGCACGAAGAACATCCAGGCGAGCGGGAACTGTTCCATCACCGGGCGCGAGATGCCCATCGACCAACTCTCCAGCGTCATCACCTGGAACAGCGTGTAGATCGACGCGCCCAGGCTGCCGAACCATTCCGGAAATGCCGCGCCGAACAGCTTGGTGGAGATCACAGCAAAGACGTAGAAGATCAGCGCCAGCACCAGCGCGATGGACGACAGCCCGGGTATCGCCGCCAGCAGCGCGCCCACGACGCGGCGCAGCGAGGGCACCACCGTCAGCAGTCGCAGCACGCGCAGCACACGCAGCGCCCGCAGCACCGCCAGCGGCCCCGAGGCCGGGATCAGCGCGATCACCACCACCGTGAAGTCGAAGAGGCTCCAGGGGTCGCGGAAAAAGCGGCTGCGGTGCACCAGCAGCCGGGCGACGATCTCCACCACGAACAGCGCCAGGATGGCCTTGTCGACGGTGATCAGCAAGGGGCCAAAGCGGGCCATCGCCGCCGCCGACGTTTCCAGGCCCAGCACCACGGCGTTGATCAGGATCAGCGCCATGATCACGTTCTGCGTGCGCGGCTGCTCAATCCAGTGCTGCAGGCGTGGGCGCCAGCCGGTGCTCGGGACAGAAGGCGTGTTCATGCGCGATGGGCGTGCAAAAGGGGCAGGGTTTGGGTGTCGGGAGACCGACGCGGGCGCGGCATCTTACGCGCGCGACGGCAGCAACCCAGGGGCTGTGCAGGGCTTTGCGGCGTCAGCCGGCCGTGACAGAGTAAGGGCTTCGTAAGAGCATGCGCTTAGCTTCCCGGCTATCAGAGCGCTTGTGCATATTCAACGGAGACACGCATGTCCAACGATACCCAGCCCACCGAACTCGTCACCCACCAGCCGCCCGCCGACCTGGTGGCCCGGGCGCGGGTCTCCGGCATGGCCGCCTACCAGGCCCTGGTGGACGAGGCCGACCGCGACTACGAGAGCTACTGGGCCCGCCTTGCGCGTGAGTTCGTGAGCTGGAAGACACCCTTCACCCAGGTGCTGGACAGCAGCAAGGCGCCGTTTTTCAGGTGGTTCGACGACGGCACGCTGAACGTGTCCTACAACTGCCTGGACCGCAATGTCGAACGTGGCCTGGGCGACAAGACCGCCATCATCTTCGAAGCCGATGACGGCGCCGTGACGAAAGTCAGCTACAGCCAGCTGCTGGCCCAGGTGTGCCAGTTTGCGAACGCGCTGAAAGCGCGCGGCGTGAAGAAGGGCGACCGTGTCGTCATCTACATGAGCATGTCGGTCGAGGGCGTGGCCGCGATGCAGGCCTGCGCACGCATCGGCGCCATCCACTCGGTGGTCTTCGGCGGCTTCAGCGCTCAAAGCGTGCGTGACCGCGTGCAGGACGCCGGTGCCGTGATGGTCATCACCGCCGACGAACAGGCGCGTGGCGGCAAGAGCCTGCCGCTGAAGAGCATCGTCGACGAGGCTCTGGCGATGGGCGGCTGCGAGACCGTCCAGAACGTCATTGTCTACAAGCGCACCGGCGGCACCATCAACTGGAACCCGGCGCGCGACCACTGGCTGCATGAAGAACTGGCCGCCCAGCCCACCACCTGCGAACCCGAATGGGTGGGCGCCGAACACCCGCTGTTCCTGCTGTACACCAGCGGCAGCACCGGCAAACCCAAGGGCGTGCAGCACAGCTCCGGCGGCTACCTGCTGCACGCGGCGCTGACCACGGCCTGGACCTTTGACCTGAAGGACGACGACATCTTCTGGTGCACGGCCGACATCGGCTGGGTCACGGGGCACAGCTACATCACCTACGGCCCGCTGGCCCTGGGCGGCACCGAAATCGTGTTCGAGGGTGTACCCACCTTCCCCGACGCTGCGCGCTTCTGGAAGACGATCGAAAAGCACAAGGTCACCATCTTCTACACCGCGCCCACCGCCATCCGTTCGCTGATCAAGGCCGCCGAGGGCAACGCAGCCGTGCACCCGAACAAAAGCGACCTGAGCAGCCTGCGCATCCTGGGCAGCGTGGGCGAGCCCATCAACCCGGCGGCCTGGGAGTGGTACTACAAACACGTGGGCGGTGGGCGCTGCCCCATCGTCGACACCTTCTGGCAGACCGAAACCGGCGGCCACGTGATCACGCCGCTGCCGGGCGCCACGCCCATGGTGCCGGGTTCGTGCACGCTGCCCTTCCCGGGCATCACGGCCGCCATCGTCGACGAAACCGGGGCCGACGTGCCCGACGGCAGCGGTGGCATCCTGGTCATCAAGAAGCCCTGGCCCAGCATGATCCGCACCATCTGGGGCGACCCCGATCGTTTCGTGAAGAGCTACTACCCGCCCGAGTTGAAGGGCTACTACCTGGCGGGCGACGGTTCCATCCGCAACAAGGACACCGGCTACTTCACCATCACCGGCCGCATCGACGACGTGCTGAACGTGTCGGGCCACCGCATGGGCACCATGGAGATCGAATCGGCCCTGGTCAGCCACACCGAACTGGTGGCCGAAGCCGCTGTGGTGGGTCGCCCCGACGACACCACGGGCGAGGCCATCTGCGCCTTCGTGGTCTTGAAGCGCAGCCGGCCGACGGGCGACGAAGCCAAGAAGATTGCCAACGAGCTGCGCAGCTGGGTGGCCAAGGAGATCGGCCCCATCGCCAAGCCCAAGGACATCCGCTTTGGCGACAACCTGCCCAAGACCCGCAGCGGCAAGATCATGCGACGCCTGTTGCGCAGCATCGCCAAGGGCGAAGCCATCACCCAGGACACCTCGACCTTGGAGAACCCGGCCATCCTGGAGCAGTTGGGTACGCCCAACTGAGCCAGGCCGCGCTTTTAGCGCGGTGCAGTGCGCAGCACGGCAAGGCTGGGGTCGGGGCCTGCCCATATCGAGAAGCGATGTGTGCAGGCACCAGAACCCGGCCATCCTGGAGCAGTGGGGCCAGGCCAACTGATCGCGCCAGCGGTCAGTCGACAAGGGTGGGGGCTTGCTTCGCCCTGGGCCCTTTTTGCTGTGCCTGCGGCCCGCTGCTTGCGCTACAGTGCCCGCAGGAGACGCCAACCATGCCCATGGTCATCATCGGAGTGCTGTTGCTGGCGGCCAAGTGGGCCGAGTGGGGTCCATTTGCCACCTGGTCGTGGTGGATCATCCTGGCGCCCTTTGGCCTGGCCGTTCTGTGGTGGAATTTTGCCGACTCTTCCGGCCTGACCAAGCGGCGCGAGATGGACAAGATGGAAAAGCGCAAGGTAGACCGCCGCGAACAGGCGATGGAAGCGCTGGGCATGGGCAAGCGCCGGGACAAGGCCATCACCAAGGCACAGCGTGCCAAGGCAGTGAACATCAGTTCCGATCCCACGCACGCCGGGCGCGACGCGCCCAGCAAACCCATCGATCAGGCCGAGCCCCCGCGCAAGGAGCCCAGACTCTGAGCCCCCAAGCTCGCTAGCGCTCACAGCCCTGCCGGCAGCAGCGCTCGTTGGGTCAATCGCTGTCCAGCACAGCGCCGGTACTGGCGCTGGATGCATTCTTTGCAAACTTGCCCAGCACGCCCCGCGTGTAGCGCGGCGCCGGTTGCTTCCAAAGCGTCCGGCGGCGGGCGATTTCTGCCTCGTCCACGTCCAGTTGCAGCAGCAGTCGGTGCGCGTCGATGGTGATGGTGTCGCCTTCCTGCACCAGCGCGATCACGCCACCGGCATAGGCCTCTGGCGCCACGTGGCCCACCACCATGCCCCAGGTGCCACCGGAGAAGCGGCCGTCGGTTATCAGGCCCACGCTCTCGCCCAGGCCCTGGCCGATCAGCGCCCCGGTGGGCGCCAGCATTTCCGGCATGCCCGGCCCTCCTTTGGGCCCCAGGTAGCGCAGCACCATCACGTCGCCGGCGACGATTTTTTTGGCCATGATGGCGGCCAGCGCGCTCTGTTCGTCGTCGAACACCCGCGCCGGGCCGGTGATGACGGGATTTTTCAAGCCCGTGATCTTGGCCACGCAGCCTTCGGGGCTGAGGTTGCCCTTCAGGATGGCCAGGTGGCCTTCGGCATAGATGGGCTGGGACACGGCGCGGATCACGTCCTGGTCGGCGCGCAGCGGCGGAATTTCGGCCAGGTTCTGTGCCACCGTCTTGCCGGTGATGGTCATGCAGTCGCCATGCAGCAGCCCGGCGTCCAGCATCACCTTCATCACCGCCGGAATGCCACCAGCGCGGTGCAGGTCGATGGCCAGGTACTTGCCGCTGGGCTTGAGGTCGCACAGCACCGGCACCTTGCGCCGCATACGCTCGAAGTCGTCGATGGACCAGTCGACTTCGGCCGCGTGTGCGATGGCCAGGAAGTGCAGCACGGCGTTGGTGCTGCCGCCGGTGGCCATGATCACGGCGACGGCGTTTTCTATTGCCCTTTTGGTGACGATGTCGCGTGGCTTCAGGTCGGCCTTGACGGCAGCCACCAGCGCGCGTGCAGCCGCCTGGGTGTGCGCCACGATGGGTTCTTCGACGTTGGCCATGGTCGAGGCAAACGGCAGGCTCATGCCCAGCGCCTCAAAAGCAGACGACATGGTGTTGGCGGTGTACATGCCGCCGCAGCTGCCACTGCCCGGGATGGCGCGGCGCTCGATCTGGCAGAAGTCTTCTTCGCTCATCTTGCCGGCGCTGAACTGGCCCACGGCTTCGAAGACGCTGACGATGTTGAGGTCCTGCCCCTTGTAGCGGCCCGGCAGGATGGTGCCGCCGTAGACGTAGATGGCCGGCACGTTGGCGCGCAGCATGCCCATCATGCCGCCGGGCATGTTCTTGTCGCAGCCGCCGATGACCAGCACGCCGTCCATCCACTGGCCGCCGACGCAGGTTTCCACGCAGTCGGCGATGACCTCGCGCGACACCAGGCTGTATTTCATGCCCTCGGTGCCCATGGCCATGCCGTCGCTGATGGTGGGTGTGCCAAAGATCTGGGGGTTGGCGCCCGATGCCTTCAACTCGGCCACAGCCGCATCGGCCAGCTTCTGCAAGCCGCTGTTGCAGGGCGTGATGGTGCTGTGCCCGTTGGCCACGCCGATCATCGGCTTGCCGAAGTCGGCCTCGGTGTAGCCCATGCCGTAGTACATGGAGCGGTTGGGCGCGCGGGCCACGCCTTCGGTGATGTTCTTGCTGCGGCGGTTAGAGCTCATCAGGGGGCTTCCGTTGAAGAAGCCGGGAGTTTATCGGCGCCGTGGACAATGGCCCACCTTGCTTTTGCTTGCCGGAGACTCTTTCGATGCTCGTGCATCCGCAGTTCGACCCCGTGGCCTTGTCGCTGGGCCCCATCTCCATCCACTGGTATGGACTGAGTTACCTCGCCGCCTTCGGCCTGTTCTTGTGGCTGGCCGGCCGGCGGGTGCAAAAACCCTGGTTCGCCCAGGTGGGCTGGACGCGCCGCGATGTCGAGGACATGCTGTTCTACGGCGTGCTGGGCGTCATCATCGGCGGCCGTCTGGGCTACACACTCTTCTACAAGCCCGATGTCTATCTGGCCGACCCGCTGGCCATTCTGAAGATCTGGCAGGGCGGCATGGCCTTCCATGGTGGACTGCTGGGTGTCATCACCGCCATGGCCGTTTTTGCGCATCGGCGCGGACGGCCCTTTCTGCAGGTGATGGACGTGGTCGCGCCTGCCGTTCCCATCGGCATTGCCACGGTGCGCGTGGCCAACTACATCAACGGCGAACTGTGGGGCCGTGCGGCCAACGCGAGCCTGCCCTGGGCGATGGCATTCCCGCAAAGCGGCAGCATGATCCCCAGGCACCCGTCGCAGCTGTACCAGATGGCGCTGGAAGGCCTGCTGCTGTTTGTGCTGCTGTGGTGGTATGCCCGGCACGAGCGGGCGCAAGGTCAGGTCGGGGCGGCCTTTGTGTTTGGCTACGGCGTGCTGCGCTTCGTGGCCGAGTACTTCCGCGAACCCGACAGCTTCCTGGGCCTGCTGGCCCTGGGCATGAGCATGGGCCAGTGGCTGTGTCTGCCGATGATCGTGCTGGGCGCTGGCCTGTGGTGGTGGTCGGGCCAGCGCGCTGGTGGGCAGAAGGCCGGAACAAAAGCATGAGGCAGATTTTCCTGGACACCGAGACCACGGGTCTCTACGCCGAACAGGGCGACCGCGTCATCGAATTTGCCTGTGTTGAATACGACAACCGGCGCGACACCGGTCGCCGCCTGCACCACTACGTCAATCCCGGCCGCAGCAGCCACCCCGACGCGGTGCGTGTGCACGGCATCACCGACGACTTCCTGGCCGACAAGCCGCCGTTTGCCTCGGTCGTGGCTGAGCTGCTGGACTTCGTGGCCGGCGCCGATGTGGTGATCCACAACGCCACGTTTGACGTCGGCTTTCTCAACGCCGAACTCGCGCGTCTGGGCCTGGCTCGGTTCACCCAACACACCGGGCGCATCACCGACAGCCTGCAGATGGCGCGCGAGATGTTCCCGGGCAAGGGCAACTCGCTGGACGCCTTGTGCCGTCGCCTGGAGGTGGACAACAGCAAGCGCGACCTGCACGGCGCGCTGATCGACGCCGACCTGCTGGCACAGGTCTACCTGAACATGACACGCGGCCAGGATTCGCTTGTCATCGACGGCAGCCTGGCCAGCCGTGGCCCCGTGGCGGCTGTCGCCCTCGACCTGTGCACGCTGCAACTGACGGTCTTGCTGGCCAGCGAAGACGAAGACGCGGCTCATGAAGCGGTGCTGCAGCAGATCGACGAAGCCAGCAAAGGCAGGACGGTGTGGCGAAGGCTCGAGCCGGCCTAGTTCCGGCTCATGCGGGCTGGGTCGGGCAGAAGCCATGGCATAATTCAGGGCTTACCGGAATGCGCGTGTCAATAGGCGCGGCACCACAAGATTGCGGGCGGTTAGCTCAGCGGTAGAGCACTGCCTTCACACGGCAGGGGTCGCAGGTTCAAGCCCTGCACCGCCCACCAA
>ENA-ORBV01002880-ORBV01002880.1-microbial-mat-metagenome-genome-assembly--contig:-NODE-2880-length-35507-cov-8.883178_pt1 | contig 35507 bp, 27 predicted proteins | sample MGYA00237777_ERZ505514 | MGnify/ENA primary metagenome ERZ505514 (study PRJEB26160, sample SAMN06269048) | microbial mat metagenome | isolation source: Oligotrophic lake microbial mat | place... | reverse complement strand
AGAATATTTTGATTTGCGTTTTTGTTTACCGATTACTTCAAACTGGATTAGTTGGAAACGGTACACGGAGCGATCGCCATTCTCAAACTGAACGCGATCGCGTTTACCGATTACTTCAAATCGGATTAGTTGGAAACTCTTCAGACCTCAGAGTTTTTTAAAAAACTCCGAGGTCTTGTTTACCTTTACCGATTACTTCAAATCGAATTAGTTGGAAACTCTAGTGCGGTTGTAGAATATTTTGATTTGCGTTTTTGTTTACCGATTACTTCAAACTGGATTAGTTGGAAACGGTACACGGAGCGATCGCGTCCCCTAATTGTGAAAAACCTACCCTTGCAAGATCCCACCCCATCTCCCGACACTTCCCTCCCCACCATTTAACGAGTTCTTATGTCTCAGTCTGAAATTGGCGTTGCCATCGTTGGCACAGGTTTTGGTCAAAAAGTTCACATTCCTGGGTTTCAGGCACATCACCGGACTCGGATTGTGGCGGTCTATCATCGAGAGTTGGCAAAGGCTGAAGCGATCGCTGATGCCCACAATATTCCCCATGCTTGCCAAAGTGTTGAGGCGATCGCTGCGTTGCCAGAGGTGCAGGCAGTCAGCATTTCGACCCCGCCGTTTCTGCATTATGAGATGGCAAAAACGGTGTTGAATGCCGGAAAACATTTGCTGCTGGAAAAACCGACTACTTTGAATGTGACTGAGGCAAAGGAACTGCATCAGATTGCGATCGCCAAAGAACTCGTCACCACCATGAACTTTGAGTTTCGCTGCATTCCGGCGTGGCTGCGCCTGCAAGAATTGTTGAGCGAAGGCTATGTGGGAAAACCACGCCTGATTAAAGTGGATTGGCTGGTTTCTAGTCGAGCCGATGCCGCTCGTGCGTGGAACTGGTACGCCCAGAAAGAGTTAGGCGGCGGTGCTTTGGGGGCGATCGGCTCCCATGCCTTTGATTACATTGCTTGGCTGTTTGGTTCTGTTCGCAGGCTGAATGCTCGGTTGAGCGTGGCTGTAACCCAGCGCCCTGATCCACTCAGCGGCGGCAAGCTTAAACCAGTGGATGCCGATGATGTTTGCCTGATCATGTTGGAGTTGGCAGACGGCACGCCTTGCCAAATAACGCTGAGCGCGGCAACCTATCAAGGGCGGGGGCATTGGCTGGAAGTGTATGGCGATCGCGGCACATTGATCTTGGGCAGCGACAACCAAAAAGATTACGTCCACGGTTTCAACCTCAGGGGCAGCCAAACCGGAGAACCGCTTGTAACCCTCGAAATCCCCGATCGCCTTGCCTTTCCGCGCACTTGGGACGATGGACGGATTGCGCCCTTTGTTCGCATCATCGATCGCTGGGTGCAAGGCATTGATCAGGGCAAATCTGTCGCACCGTCATTACAAGAAGGGGTTTATTCTCAACTGCTAATGGATTTAGCCCATCAATCTAATCAACAAGGAGCTTGGATTGAGGTTCCTCAAGAATATGCAAAAATTGAGAACTTTTAGCTTGGAGACAAACTAGAAGTATCACTATCACTCAATAACTCTTCTAGCAGGGTTGATACTTCGGCAGCATGATTCATCACCATTAGATGTCCGCCTTTTTCAAGAATGTAATCGGCTTTGATGAAGCGTATGAGGAAAATGCGATCGCTTGAACCATGAATGTGCTGGAGATTTTCAGGAATCACGTCATTTCTCCAAGTCACCACTTTATGGAACGACCATTTGAGAAACTGCGGATCAATGTCTAGCAAAATTGCTTTAAGCATCTGGCGTTCATCCACTGTTTCCAGGCTGAAAAACCAGTAGGCAAGCCAGTATCCCGCCCAGAGCATACTTTTGAAGGGAAACACGCGATGAATAGGGAACCAGCGAAACAGCTTGAAGTAAAACGGGACTTCAGCGCAGGTTTTAGTGCTAGAAATTAAGATTACTTTTTCGGTTTCAATCTGCTTGGCAATTTCAACCGCCATCATGCCGCCAAAGGACAATCCTACAAGAATGGGGCGATCGCACTGAATTTGGGTAGTTAAACGCTTGGCATAGGCTTGAATTGTCTCACCTCGCTCTGGTTGCTGCCAATGAATATGAACGGGTCGGTAGCCTTCACATTTCAGTAGTCGAAACACACGCTCATCGGTGCCTAACCCGCTGACAAAGTACACATCTTTGAGCGCCTTTTCAAGCTGGTCGGTTGCCTCAGTCTGCCGAACAATTTCCTCCACAACTTGTTTAGGATCTTGAGCTAGCTCAGCTTTTACAGATTCTAAAACAGCATCAGACTGAATTTCTGTCATTGCGATCGCTCTCTTAAAAGCCCATTTCTCTATTGTCGGGTTTTACCCAAAAAATGCAATAAACCACGCAACATCCCAATTCTCATTAAATTAAGTAGGCAGATCCTCCTTATGATCTCAGGCTAAAGCACTGATGCCTTGTGGAGCGTGGGGCATTGCTGAATGAATCGGGTGATAAAGCGTGTCTCGCTGTTGATGGGGTCTGCGAACAGAAGCGATCGCGCCCTGCAACTCTGCAATTTCCAAACAAGTGCCACCTTGGGCACCTGCCATCGTCGTAATGTGTTCTTCCATTAGAGTGCCGCCCAAGTCATTGCAACCCCAATTCAAAGCTTCGACGGCTCCGGCTAAGCCCAACTTGACCCAACTTGGCTGATGGTTGACGATCCACTGTCCAAAAAAGAGTCGAGCTACAGCAGTTAAATGGAGGGTGTCGGCGAGGACTGGCTGATCGCGCCCAACACGGCGACGGAGAGGTTTGGGGGCTGATTGACCCACGAAAGGCAGCAGAATAAATTCTGTGATGTGAGCGGGATAGTGGTTTTGCATGGCGGTTTGTTGCAGCGATCGCACTTGCTCGAAATGGCGAATCTGCTGGGCTGGGGTTTCAATGTGACCCGATAGCATCGTGCTAGTGGTGGGCATTCCCAAGCGATGCGCTGTGCCGACAATCTCTAGCCAGGTCGCGCTATTCGTCTTTTCGGGACATAGAACTCGCCGCACGTCATCATCCAGCACTTCTGCCGCCGTTCCCGGCATGGAGCCAACTCCGGCATCCTGCAACGCACGAATGACTTGGGAATAACTCAATCCATCTTCTCGTGCAATAAATTGAACTTCTTGCGGTGAAAAAGCATGGAGATGCAGGGTTGAAAATTGCGCTTTGATGCCAGAAATCAGCTTGGTGTAATAAGCCAAGGACGTTCCGTTGACTTTCGCTTTCAGATTCAAGCCGCCCTGCATACAGATCTCAGTGGCTCCGCGTTGCACCCCATCCGCCGCTTTCGCCAAAATTTGCTCTGAATCTAACCAAAAAGCACCCTCTTCTCCTTCATCTCGCCGAAACGCACAAAAGCTGCAATGTTGTTCGCAGATGTTGGTGAAGTTAAGGTTGCGGTTCACGATATAGGTGACTGTTTCTCCTGTTAGCTTCTGACGAAGTTGATTTGCAGCCTCTCGGATGTGCAGAAGTTCGGCAGGCGATCGCGCATTTAGCAAGGCAATTCCATCGCCCACCGATAAATCTTGTCCTAATAGTGCGCGTTCCAGAATCGACTCTATTGTTTCAGTTATCACAATGGTTTCAGCCAGCAATATCAATCTAGCCTAACGCAGCTTACTCTTCTGGGAGGTGAAGCATCCCTAAAAGCTGATCGGCATGATCTAAATTGCCCACAATGCGGCGAGTTGGTAGAGGAAACGCTCTAAGCAGGGTTGGAGTGGCGGTCACATGGTCGATTTCTGCCTGTTCTGGATGTTGAGTCACATCGATAACTTTCAACGTGTAGGGCTGATTCAGCGATCGCTCTAGCAAAGCATGAATTTTGTGCAATGTTCGCTCTGTTGCCATGCTGTGCCCTGATACAAATAATCTCAGTACATAGCCTTGGGGATTGGTCGATTCCTGGCGAGTGGTAGCTCCTAGCTTAAACAAAGGAACCGTTGGAGTATGGGAGGCTGCTCGCTTGTATTGCACCACGAGATCGTGAGATTCCCAGAGTTGAGGGAAGCGATCGCGGTAAGTAGTCAGCACCATCGGCTCACACATTTCTGGTCGCAGTGGCGCAACCTGCCAGATCAGGTCTTGAAAGCCAAACACTGCGTTGAGCAACGATTGATAGCGGAAAACCAATGGTGAAACTTCTGCAATCTGCTGCAACTCTTGCGTGTGGGGATCAAAAAACTGATCTACCGTTGCCCCATAGCAAGGCACTAAAAAATGAGGAGGTTCAGACAATCCCAGTAGATTTTGCAGCATTCCACAAAGATCCACATGCCAACGCACCTGCTTTTGTGGGTCAATGCAGTAGACTAGATCCCCGCCGGGAGTAAACAACGCAATGCCTTTGAATACCTCCGGCGATCGATCTAAAATCATAGCCAAGGGCTTGTTCAAATCGTAAGTTACACCCGCCCCCGCAGAATTTGAGCCATTTCATTTGGTTTTGGCGACATCTCCAGTGCAGTCTCCTCGGTAATCATGCCCGCTTCATAAAGCTTGTAGAGGGATTGGTTCATATTACACATCCCATCAAAGGTGCATCGCGGCATTAATTGCTCAACTTCGTCGAGGTCGCCCCGGCGGATGTAGTCTTTAATCGCATCAGTATTAATCAAAATGTCGTGGAAGGCAGCGCGTTTACCATCCGTTGTGCGGCATAGCCCTTGAGAAATGACCGCAACCATAGATTCTGCGATCGAAACTCGAATTGGCTCTTGCTGATCGGGTTCAAAAAGCTGAAGAATCCGCTCAATGGTTTTGACTGCGCTGTTGGTATGCAGTGTACCCATAACTAAGTGCCCCGTTTGAGCCGCTTTGAGAGCAGTGTTAACGGTTTCGCGATCGCGCATTTCCCCAATCAAGATCACATCTGGATCTTCCCGCAAAGCAGCTTTGAGGGCATTGTCAAACTTGCGCGTGTGAATGCCCACTTCGCGATGTTTGATCAAAGCTTTTTTACTGCGATGCACAAACTCGATTGGATCTTCAATCGTAATAATGTTTTTAGGCATCTCCTTATTCATATAATCCACCATTGCCGCCATCGTGGTGGATTTACCCGAACCTGTCGGTCCAGTAATTAAGATCAAACCTTTGTGGTAGTGACAGATATCCTTGAAAATAGGCGGCAGATTCAATTGCTCAATCGTGAGAATTTTCATGGGAATCAGCCGCATCACCATGGCAGGACCATAGAGCGAGTCGAAAATGTTAAGTCGAACCCGCGCAAAGTCGTATTGGGTGGCACCGTCAAACTCTAGCGTTTCTTCAAACCGATGAATTTCTGCATCGGTAAGGATTTCTTGAAGCCAGCTATAGAAGGTATCGCGATCGGTGTCGGGCCACTCCGTGTGATCCATTTCTCCCCGATTTCGGTAGCGGGGCACTTCGCCAACCCCAACGTGAACGTCGGAATACCCTTTATCAAAAGCGGTACGCACCAGTTCAGAAAGAGTTGGCGAACCGTTTGTAGGAACCCGGCGAGAAGTGGCAGCAGGTGCAGGTGCAGTAGGTGCTGCCGTAGAACGGTGCCCAGCGGCAGGGGGCGCTTGGGGCGGAGAAGCCGAAATGACTGTCGCTGTTCCACCGAGATGAGCAGGAGGAGCGTGGGGCGACACCATTGTTACGCTACCTGCGGCAGAAGAGACCATCGTTGGAGGGTTCATTTGCTGAGTAGCAATAGCTGTTGCGCCATTATTTACGGCTCTTGGTGGTGGCGGAGCAGGAGGAATCCGGGACGGTGGAGGAGCACTAGGTTGACGCTGGGATTCAGTCATAAAGTTAATCTCAATAGCTTTGGTAGTAAAAGGCTAAAGCGGCTTGTTGCAAAATTGGCGCAATGTTTTTTGTTGAATTGCTGCTTGTAAACATTGGTGTCTGCAACGTAGCAGCCTTCATTATTTTATTCAGGACTTTCTAAATACTTTACGCAGAAATACTAGAAGATTCAGATTTATTAACTCGGCAATACTTGCTCTGGCATTGCAAACCGTTGCTGAGTTAATATTTGCGTCAAAGTTTAGAACTGGCTGAAAGGCTGGCATTTCATCTGTAACAATGACCCCTGTGAGTATAGGTTGCCCGTTTGATCGCGATCGCTACCAATAATATTGCCCAATGATCAACAAACAAGCTTTTCAGGAATCAAGCATGAAATGAAAATATCTGTGACCAAAGCTTACAACAGTAGCCAACAATAGTGAATATGAGTATAGTTTTGTAAATTTAATTGAGAAGTAAAAGTGATGAGTGAATCTAACCAGTGGTTTATTGTGAAGCAGGACAACGGGCAATGCGCGATCGTGGCTGATGGCGCTGCTGACAAATCCGAAGATAGTCCAGCCAAATCTGAATTGGAGATATCAGAACAATGGGGACCGTTTGCCTCTCAAGCAGAAGCGATCGCGCGGCGGGTCGGGCTAATTCGAGCAGGTAAATGCCAACCTGCCTAACCAGAGCATAAAAATTTAATCAGTCCGAATATTTGCAACCCTAAGGTTTCGTTTCTGCCCGTGGAGACTGAAGCCGAGCAGCCTGAATCTTCTCTCCCAAAACGCCTACCGCTTTGGCGAACTGAGGATCTGCCATCGTCCCCACCTTATCGCGATTTGCAGATAGCTCTTTTCCTTGAGCTTCAGTTAGTTTAATCTCCAAGTCTGGATCAATACCATGCTTATTGATATCCCGTCCGTTGGGCGTATAGTATTTGGCGATCGTCACCGCTAATCCACTGTCTTTACCCACTTGCCGGACAGATTGCACCAACCCTTTGCCAAAGGTTTTCGTGCCAATCAATACCGCCCGACGATTATCTTGCAGCGCTCCAGACAGAATCTCACTGGCACTCGCCGAGCCACCATCGACCAAAACCACTAAAGGCTTGTTCGTTAGCGATCGCCCGTTTGTTTGCTCCTTATCCTGCTCTCCGGTGCGACTTTTTGTAGAGACGATCGCGCCCTTTGACATCCACATCCGAGCAATATCCACGCTGGTATACAACAGCCCGCCCGGATTGCCGCGCAGATCTAAAACATAGCCTGCTACCTGCTGTTTCTCTAGCTGCTTAATCGCCTTTTCCATATCCATTGGGGCATTCGCGCTAAATTGCACTAACCGGATATAGCCCACCTTGCCTTGAGGCGATGACAATTCACTTGATTTAACCGCATGAATTTCAATCCGCGCCCGTTTAATTGCATAATCCTTTTGCTCAGTGCCGCGCAAAATTGTTAGGTTTACGGGTGTTCCCACGGCTCCGCGAATCAGCGTCACCGCTTTGTTCACATCCATGCCTTCGGTACTCTTGCCGTCAATTTTGAGGATAATATCTTTAGATAAAATGCCCGCCGTAAAGGCAGGAGAATCTTCAATGGGAGCAATCACCGTTAATTTCTTCGTTTTTTCATCTGCCGCAAGTTGAATGCCTACCCCGGTCAATTCACCGGAGGTATCAATCTTCATATTTCTAAACTCTTGCGGATCCATGAAGCGGGTGTAAGGATCTCCGATTTTTTTCACCATCTCGCGAATGGCTTTATAAGCATCTTCGTTGCTAGAGTACGATCGCTTTAGGTAGTCATTTCGCACCTTTTTCCAGTCCACCTGGTTAAAGGTGCCGTCTACATAAGTGCGATCGATAATTTGCCAAACTTCATCAACCAGTTCCTTGGGGCTTTGGTTGAAGAAAGATTGCAGTGACAACATAGACATCGGCTGAAGCGCAGTATCCTTATCTGCATCGGCAACTTGCTGCCCAGAGTCATTGCCCTGCAACAAAGCTTGTCCTTTGAAAAAGTGCAATCCAGTACCAGCAATAGCGGCAGTAGAAACGGTTACTGCGGCGGCACCAAGGACAAGCCCACGTTTTGTAATTGCCATATTGATAAGCCTAGGAATTGACTACGAAAAGTATGCCCAATCTAGCACAGGCAAACAGCCTTGGTCAGCGCTCAACTGACTCTGGCTCAACCCAACGCCCATCTGATTTAATCAGATCAACTAACTCCTCAACTCCGTCTGCTTCTGGCACCCGCTTAATCTCTTCTCGCCCCCGATAAAGCGAGATATAGCCTGCTTGCTTACCCACGTAGCCATAATCCGCGTCTGCCATTTCGCCGGGACCGTTGACAATACAGCCCATGACAGCAATATCCAACCCCGTCAAATGGTTTGTTGCATCCCGCACTTTATGCAGAACTTCTTCAAGGTTGAACAGCGTGCGTCCGCAGGAAGGGCAGGCGACGTATTCCACCATGGTTTTCCTTAGCCCTAATGCCTGCAAAATGCTGTAGCACACTGGGATCTCTTTTTCGGGGGCTTCGGTTAAAGAAACTCGAATCGTGTCGCCCAGCCCTTCAGCTAATAGGGTGGCAATTCCCGCAGTCGATTTAATTCGTCCATATTCTCCGTCTCCCGCCTCAGTCACGCCCAAATGCAGAGGATATTCCATGCCCTGATCGTCCATTCGCTGAGCCATGAGGCGGTAAGCTGCTAGCATCACGGGCACACGAGACGCTTTCAGAGAGATGACAATGTTATGAAAATCTAACGATTCACAAATCCGAATAAATTCAAGAGCAGACTCCACCATGCCTTCTGGGGTGTCGCCGTAGGTGAACAGCATCCGCTCTGCTAGGGAGCCGTGGTTTACGCCAATTCGCATGGCTTTGCCTTGATCTCGCAAGGAAATAACTAGCGGTTCTAGGGTTTCCCGAATCTTGTCGCCAATGTCGCCAAACTCAGAGTCGGTATATTCGGTGCGATCGCTCTTTGGCTTTTCAAAGACATACAGCCCCGGATTAATCCGAACTTTATCAACGTGTTTTGCCACTTCTAGAGCGATTTTCATACCGTTGTGGTGAACATCGGCAACCAAGGGCACGGGTTGGTAGGTGGCAAGCAGCTTTTGCTTGATTTCGGCGAGGGCGATCGCGTGAGCCATGCTGGGAACCGTAACCCGCACAATTTCACAGCCAATTTCATGTAAACGGCGAATGCCAGCCACCGACCCGGCAATATCCAAGGTGTCTTCGTTAATCATGGATTGAACTACGACCGGATTGCTGCCGCCAACGGTGATGCCACCCACCTGTACAGGGCGAGTTTTGCGGCGGTGAATGGTGCCATCGGTGGCATAGCGGGAAGAAACAGTAGATGTGAGAGGATTAGATAGGGTTTGCATAAGGCTATTGCTTACTCTCTATGGCAGGAAAAGGGAACTAAGGTTTGATTAAGTCTCTGCTTCCCACATTGCCATATATAGTGAGCTTTGCGGCAAGATGAAGGTTAAATTTCAGCCAAAATTGGCAATATTCGCTTTAACGCTTCGCGGCTGCCAGAAAAATTGAGTGTGGAAATAGCTGAAGAAAATCAACTTCGACTAATAGGTTCGTGCTGTTTGATGATGGGTGCATTTGAGAAAAGTAGGATAGAGCGTTAATTAAAGCTAAATGCCAGCGATGTTTTATGCTTGTCTGCGATCGCGCAAAAACGAAGTTAAGCAGGGTATTTTCAGTTATTTCTCTATATATCCAATAATTCCCGTGTAATCCAGATTGCAGTTATTTCGGGCGTATTTTTAAACATGGATGCGTCATGCTGATTTTTCAAACTGAAGAACTCTATTGAAGCCATAGACTGAATGCTGTTGAAGAATGGTTTGTAAAGTCTGCTTGATGCATTAACTGATCTATTTTGAGGAGTGGTGATTTAGTTTATGAAACTTGTTAAGCCGGGTCGCAATCTGATGAATCATTTGAACTATCCTCAGAAATTTGCGCTGATCAGCAGCTTCTTTGCTTTGCCGATTGTTTTACTAACCTATTTATTATTTTCTGAGTTTCAAAGCAGAGTTAATTTTACTCAAAAAGAACTGCAAGGAACTCAATATCTTCGTCCGTTACGTCGCTTGCTAGAAAATACGTTGAAAGCCAATATTGACAACGATCGCATTACAGACACAAGCAAAGTATCCAATCAAATCACTGAATTTAAATCAAAAATAGCTTTAGACATTAACGAATTAAAACAGCTTGATCAAAAGTTTGGCAAAGACTTAAAGGCGACTGATTTGCTAGAAAGCTATCAAAAAACAAAAGAGCAGTTTGATATATTAAAAGGCAATCAAAGTTCGGAATCCATCAGCACTATTTATCGACAATCGCTTCAACAACTTAAAGATTTATGGCTTCAAGTAGGCGATCAATCCAATCTGATTCTTGATCCTGATTTAGACACCTACTATTTGATGGATGCGACCCTTTTGAAGCTACCAGAAATTCAAAGAATCCTAGCAGAAATCCAAATTATCAGCCAAAAAAACTCGGTTCAAGGAGGGATTAATCCCTCTAATCAGGCACAGCTTATTGCTTTAATGGGCAAGCTAAAACAACTGAATACCGATTTGAGCAGAAAAATGACTGTTGCCTTTAACAACAACCCAGCGGGAAACCTGCGTCCTAAATTGCTGACTCGCTTGGAACAGGTTAACCAGACGATTGAGCAATTGACCAATCAAACGGATAATCTGATTCTTAATCCGCGATCGCTGCAAACCATAACATACTCAGAAATGGCAGAACCCAGCTTGCAGCAAAGCTTTAGTTTATGGGACGAAACGATTCAAGAACTAGACTTTCTTTTGCAAAAACGGATTGATGGTTTTATTCGCAAACAGCAGTGGATTACGGCATTTATTCTGATTGTTTTAGCGATCGCGGCTTATTTATTTATCTGCTTTTATCACGGCACAATGCAGGTCATTTCTAGCTTAAAAACCGCCTCTCAGCGGATGGTAGACGGCAACTTAAAAGAGGCAGTCACTCTGGAAAGTAAAGATGAACTGGCGGACGTGGTGCGATCGTTTAACACAGTAGCAGATGTGTTGCGAGAAGCCGAAGCCAAATATCGCGGCATTTTTGAAAACTCAGTAGAAGGGATTTTTCAAACCACATCCGATGGCATTTATTTAATTACGAACCCAATGTTGGCAAAAATTTATGGGTATGGCACCGCTGAAGAGCTAATCGCCAGCATGACTAATATTGGTGATCAACTTTATGTCGATCGCGATCGCCGCATAGAATTTGCTCAACTGATTGAACAGCACGGCAAAGTATCAGGATTTGAATCGCAAATCTATCGCAAAGATGGCAGCATTATTTGGATTTCTGAATCGGCTCGCGCAATTTACAATGCTCAACAAAACATTTCAGGCTACGAAGGCACCGTCGAAGACATTACTCGCCGCAAACACGCAGAAATAGAAGTCATGCAGTTAACTCGGCAGCTTCAAGATGAAAACTTGCGGATGGGCGCTGAACTGAATGTGACGCGCCGCCTGCAAAAAATGCTGATGCCAACCGAAGCCGAATTGGAAGCGATTATCGGTTTGGAAATTGCTGGTTTTATGGAGCCTGCGGCAGAAGTGGGCGGAGACTATTACGATGTGATTCAACATGATGGCAAGGTCAGCATTAGCATTGGCGATGTTACTGGGCATGGGCTAGAAAGCGGTATGGTTATGGTCATGGCGCAAATGGCGGTGCGGACTCTGTTGGTCAATGGAGAAATGAATTCGGCAAAGTTTCTCAATTCCGTCAACCGGGCGCTCTATGAAAATACAAAGCGAATGCGATCGCTCAAAAATATGTCGCTTGCCCTGTTGGAATACAAAGCAGGAGATTTATATCTGACCGGGCAACATGAAGAGCTGATTGTGGTGCGCCAAGATGGGCAGCTAGAACACATTGATACGCTTGATTTAGGCTTCCCTCTAGCCCTAGAGGCAGACATTAGCCCTTTTATTGCCGAGGTTAAAGTTCATCTCCACTCAGGTGATATTGCAGTGCTTTATACCGATGGCATTTCTGAAGCCATGAATACTCAAAATAGTCAGTATGGTTTAGAAAAAATGTATGAGGTACTCAAGCAAAATCGCGATCGCTCGGCTCAAGAGATTCGGCAAGCTGTGATCGCCGATTTGATGCAGCACATCGGCAAACAGAAAGTATTTGACGATATCACTTTACTTGTGATGAAGCAAAAGTAAACTGTCGTAGGATATAGATCTCCACATATGCATTGTAACTAAAGTGAACTTTTGCCTAAAATTAGTGCTGGATCAATAGGCGCTAGACTTTAGAAAGCTTGGGGCTTCTTTTCAAATCCGAGTTGGGCAGTTTCGTTTTTTCATACTAAGTTAATGGCAGTCATTCTGAGCCTACATTTTTCAACTGAGTTCGGCTGAATGTCTCAATCTTCAGAAAGTGAAGCTTCGCATCTTATGCAGCAAATTCAACATCTCCGTGAAGAAGTTGAGCGATTAAAGCGCGAACGTGAAGATTTATATATTGCTTTGTCTACCACAGCAGAGCATGGAGATTGTATTGAAGCCCAGCTACAAGCAGCAAACCAGCAGCTTAAGGTGGAGGTGGAAGTGCGTCGTCGCACAGAAATGACCTTGCAAACATTGATGGAAGCCATTTCTAAGCGAAAAGCCGATCTAGAAATTGTGGTGAAAACCATCACGGAGCATGGCGACATCATGGATACTCAGTGGGCGCAGAAACTATCGGAGATGAATAAAATTGCCAGCATTGACGGGCTGACTCAAATTCCTAACCGTCGCCGTTTTGATGAACATTTGGGACATCAATGGAAGCAAATGATACGGGAGCGATCGCCCATCTGCCTCATTTTGCTTGATATAGACCACTTCAAACAATTTAATGACACCTATGGACATTTAGCAGGTGACGATTGCCTGAAACAAGTCGCCCAAGTGCTAGAGGGCTGTGTGCATCGTCCTAGCGACCTGATTGCCCGCTACGGCGGCGAAGAGTTTGCAGCGATCTTGCCGCAAACTACGCTTGAAGGAGCAATAGAAGTCGCCCAAAGAGTGCAAACTGAGATTGCAAGTCTCAAAATTCTTCATGAAAAATCCTCCGCTAGCAATTATCTGACGCTGAGCATTGGCATTGCCAGCAGTATTCCAACTCCAGAGCAATCCTTTAGCAAGCTTCTAGACGAAGCTGACCAATACCTTTACCTCGCAAAACAGCAAGGGCGCGATCGCATCATTTTCAGTTCAAAAAAAGCTTTGAGAGACTGAGTAATTTCCTTTTAGTAATTTGGGCACTCTATTAAGTCAACAAAATAGGTCAGCAAATCTCTGTTAAGATCTCCAGAACTTTGCCCTGATAAGCCTCACTACTTCGCCGCATTTGATCAAGGTAATCATGACCCAAGCTAATGGTGTTCAAATCTTTGGAGATTTCATCCAGCAGGTTCCCTCCTCGCAGGAATATCTCACCCTCCACTTTTCCCCCAGTGCCGCCGCCCGCAAACGACGTTGGAGAAACTACGGGCTATCCGCCGATTTTTTAGGAGATTACTTTGCCGCATTTTTTCCAGGAGACGCATTATCCGACAGCAAGATTAACCAGCGAGATAGTGTAAAAGCGGCGGTCAGCTATGTGGCAAACGAACTTATAGAGAATGCCGTAAAGTACAATGATGACTCAGCCGGTCTACCCGTCAGCATTTCACTCCATTTGTATGAGCATCAAATTATTTTTCATGCTGTTAATTTTGCTAGTCCCGCGATCGCAGAGCAGTATCAAGCCTTTATTCGAGTTTTGCTAGCTGCCGATTTAGATGAGTTTTATATGACCCAGCTAGAAAAGACAGCCATGGGGGGAGGCGGCTCTAGTATAGGAGTCTTAACCATGATGAATGATTACGCTGCTCAATTTGGATGGCAATTTCAAACGATTGAATCGATGCCAAATGTGGTGAAAGTTGACGTAATGGCTTATTTGAATGTGTAAACAGTTGTCAAAATTAGCAAGTTGTTTTAGACGAGATGGGGAGTTGTAGCTGTGTACATCAAAACAGACGATTACACGATTCGGTATGAGCCAGAATCTGCTACCGCGTTTTTTCAGGGTTTGCTGCGGCTAGACGGCATGGAAGCCTATCAACCCGTCATGGATATTTTGCTAAACGCGATTGAAGCATCTTCTAGCTTTACGATTAATCTGCGTGAGCTAGAATTTTTGAATAGTTCCGGAATCAGTATGCTATCGATGTTTGTAGTAAAAGCACGCGATAAAGGCGGTATAAATTTAGTTTTTCAAGGGTCAGAGAAAACTCTTTGGCAAACTAAATCACTTAAAAACTTGCAGCGGCTGATGCCCAGCCTAAAACTTGAATTTGTATAGGATACGATGGCAGAAGCAAGTCCAGTCGAGGCACAACAAAACCTATCCGTTGCAGAAGTCGAATATCTCCGGCTTGAAGTGGCGCGGCTTCAACGTATGAACTGCGACCTAGAAATTGCGGTGCAAACGATTACAGAACATGGGGATGCTGTGGAAGCGGAGCTTCATCAGACAAACCAGCAACTTCAATCAGAAATCGCTGAGCGCAGACTGGCGCAATCTACCTTACAAAACATTTTTGAAACGGTTTCTAGAGATAAAGCCGATCTAGAACTAATGCTCAAGGCAACGGCTGAGCATGGCGATACGGTGGAGTATCAGCTTTACACCAAAGCGGTGGAAACCATGCGCCAAAGCGAAGAACTGTTTCGGGCAATTTCAGAATCCACGCCGATTCTGATGATTTTGACCCAAACGTTAGATGGGAAAATTGTGTATGCCAACTCTATTTCTAGTCAGCGATTTGGCATTGAGCCACACGCCTTAATGGGGCATCAATTAAAAGAGTTTTTTGCCCATCCAAACGATGCCGAAATTCTCTGGGCGTTACTTGAACAGCAGGGCAGCGTTCGCAATCACGAGATGGAAATTCGGACGATCGCAGAAGGCACGATTTGGGTGTCTGCCTCAGTGCATTCGATGATGTTGGCGGGGCAAGAAACATTGCTGACGACGCTCTATGATATTAGCGATCGCAAACAAACCGAGGAAGCGCTGCATCAATCTCAAACTCAACTCCGTCAGCAAGCCCAAGAGCTAGAGCGGCGAGTGGAACGACGCACTGCTGCTCTAGTTGCCGCCGAAGAAAAATATCGCAAGATTTTTGAAGATGCCGCAGAAGGTATCTTTCAAACGACTGTCGCTGGGCAATATCTCAACGTCAATCCTGCCTTAGCTGAAATGTATGGCTACGACTCGCCAGCAGACCTAATTGCCAGCATTACCGACATTGGCTCACAGTTGTATGTGCAGCCGCGCCGACGCGAGGAACTGCTTGCCTTCGTGCGTCAGCTTGAATCGGTGACCGTGTTTGAGTCTGAGGTTTCCCGCAAAGATGGCAGCGTTATCTGGATTTCTGAGAATATGCACAGCGTTCGAGACAATGACGGTACATTGCTTCATTACGAGGGCAGTGTGCGCGACATTACCGATCGCAAGTCTACTGAGGAAGAACTGCGCCGACAGCGACTCAAATCCGAGCGTCTGTTGCTCAACGTGTTGCCTCAAGCTATTGCCGAACGCCTTAAACGAGGGCAAAAAATCATCGCCGATAGCTTCACCGAAGCAACGGTATTATTCGCCGATTTAGTGGGCTTTACTGAACTTTCGACCCGCATTTCACCCACCGAACTGGTGGAGTTACTCAATAGGGTTTTTTCTAAGTTTGATCACCTGGCAGACCATCACCGTTTGGAAAAGATTAAAACCATTGGCGATGCCTATATGGTGGTTGCGGGGTTGCCCGTTCCTAGAGCCGACCATGTGAGGGCGATCGCGGATATTGCGATCGATATGCAGCGTGAAATTGCCAAAATCAAAGTTCATGATGGTCGCCCCCTCAGCCTGCGAATTGGCATTCATACTGGACCTGTTGTGGCTGGTGTGATTGGGATTCGGCGGTTTACCTATGACCTTTGGGGCGATACCGTCAATGTTGCCAGCCGCATGGAATCTCAGGGCGACCCCGAACGAACTCAAGTCACAGAAGCCGTTTATAACCGTTTAAAGAATGGCTACAACTTTGAGCAACGAGGCGCGATCGCGATCAAAGGCAAGGGCGACATGATCACCTACTGGCTGTTGGATAAGAAGGGCTAGGAACAGGGAACAGGGAACAGGTGTTAGAAGATAAACATTAGCCTACTCTAGAATCTGAAACTCTGCACCTGAAACCTTTTACCTTACTTTTGCGAAGTCGGGGCATTGGGTCCAGCCGTCACAATCACTAGGCGATCGGGCTGTAAAACCTCTTGAATGAAAGCATTTATTTGAGCGGGTGTAATGGCGTTGATTGTCTCGGTGTAGGTGCGAATGGCATTAAGCGGCAATCCATACACTTCGTTGGCAAGAACGGTGGATGCCAAGCTGGTGGGTGAAGCCAATTCTACAGGATAGGAACTGGTGAGCGATCGCTTGGCGTTGGCAACCTCGGCATCGGTGACTCCCTCTTTGCGGATTTGTTGGAGCAGGCTAATGGTGCTGGAGATCGCTCGATCCGCATCTTCAGGGGCAGTCTGCATAGAAATCAGGAACGGTCCGGGGGTTTGCCCAGCTTGAAAGGCGCTATGGATGCCATAGGTTAAACCCTGGCGATCGCGAATTTCGGTGCCCAGACGACTGGAAAGCGTATCGCCACCCAAAATTTGGTTGAACACTAAAGCTAGGTAATAGCGGGGATCTTTACGAGCGATCGCGTTATAGCCCATGAAGGTGATGGACTGAGTTTTCCCTGGCAAAGTAGGCGTGAGACGCACCGTTTTATCAGGCAACGGCACCACCGGGAAAGTGATTTGGGAACTGTTGCCAGCAATTTCCCAACTGCCCAATTCGCGCACCAGTAAAGCACGCACGGCAGCGGGGTCAAAGTCTCCCACCAGTGTTAGCACGGTGGCATCGGGGCGGTAATACTGCTGGTGAAAGCGCACCAAATCCTCACGGGTAATCGCTTGAAGACTGTCGGCGGTGGGAAAGGTATGAAATGGATGAGTAGCGGGATAAATCGCTTGCTGAAAGGTTCGTCGTGCTAACCGGGAGGGAGTATCCAGTTCTAGCTTAAGTCCGCTGAGGGCGCGTTGGCGGCTGAGTTCCAGTTCATTTTGAGGGAAGCTGGCGTTTTTCAGCACATCTGCCGTAACTTGAATCAAACTTGGCAAATCGGCAGAGAGGGCTTCGCCACTGATGGCGACCCCTTCTCGGCTGGCACCAAAGCCTAAACTGGCACCCCGATTTTCTAGGGTTTTAGCGATCGCCAGAGCATCTTTCGTTTGGGTGCCATTCATCAAGTTATTGGCGGTCAAGGTTGCCAATCCAGCCGTGGCAACCTGATCGCGCACGGTGCCAGCAGCAACATGTCCACTCAGGGTCACAGTTGGCGTACTGCGATCGCGCACCAGCAGCACTTGCACCCCATTCTTCAAAGTCAGCTTTTCAGGGAGCGCTTGATCTTGTGGCTGAGTGGTAGCTCTGTTGGGCGGTAAATATTTTGCCACTTCAGCAGGATCTACGGGCGCACCGGGGCTAAACTTCTCAGAGGTTTGGGAGAAACTACCAGGATTGCCGCCTGCACCATCGGCAGTAGTCGGTTCAAAAAATCCTACAGTCCGATTTGCGATCGCCAAATAGGTTTGGGCAACTCGCTGCACATCGGCTGGTGTAACGGTGGCGATCGCGGCTAGCAGTTTATCTGTGAAGCGATAGTCGCCCGTTGAAATTTGATTATCGCCTAGCAAAATTGCTTGACTGGAAATATCCCGATTTCGCAATACCAACGAAGCTTTCAACTGCGCCTTCGCCCGCGTTAGTTCCTCCTGAGTCACTCCTTTATCCCGCAGATCGGTAAGCACCTGCTGCAACGCGAGATCGATCTGCTGCAAATTCTTGCCTGGAGCCGCCGTAGCCGACAGTTCATACCAACCGCCGGAAATCAAATTAGCCGCTCCGCCTCCCGCATCGCTTGCTAACCCGGTTTCGACCAGCGCCTGATAAATCCGGGCACTGCGCCCTCCGGTGAGAATGTAGTCCATCACTTGAATTGCAGCCACATCAGGATGTTTCGTATCAGGTAAGGGGTAAACAGCATTGAATAGTGCCGCGCTTCCAGGCTCCTTCAAAATAATCGGTGATTTTGTGGGAACAGGCTGTAATACGGCTTTTGCAGCTTTGGCGGTCAGCGGGTCTTTGGGCAGAGGCGCGATCGGTTTGGGAATCTTGCCAAAACTCTCTTGCACTTTTTTCAGCAAGGCATCGGTTTGAAAATCGCCCACCACTACCAACGTGGCATTATCAGGACGATAGAAAGTGTTGTAGTAATAGCGCACCTGATCGACCGTAAATTTTTCCACATCCGCTTTGGTGCCGCCCACGGGTAAGCCATAAGGACTGGTAGGAAACGCCGATCGCATCACTGCCCGACCTAACCTATAGCTCGGATTATTTTCATAGCCTTGCAGTTCCGAAATCACCACTCGCTTTTCACTGGCAAGCTCTTTTTCACCAATGATGGAGTTTTTCATGCGATCGGCTTCCAAAACCAGCAGCGCTTCCAGTTTGTCGCGCTCAACGGTGCCAAAATAAGCCGTCATGTCGTAGCTGGTGAAGGCATTCGAGTCGCTGCCCAAGGCGCTGAAAAATCGCCCAAACTGAATTGGACGCGCCTGGGTGCCCTTAAACATCAGGTGTTCTAGCTGGTGAGCAATGCCACTCACACCAGGAGCTTCATCGCGTGACCCAACCCGATACCACACCTGCACAGAAACCACGGGTGCGGTGTGAACTTCCTTCGTCAGCACGGTTAAGCCATTGTCTAAAACGGTTTTACGAACCCCAGCAGTTAGTGACAGGTCAGCATTTGCCGCTTTAGTAGAGGATTTCGCTGAGCCAGATTGTGAAACGGCGGGCGACGCGGCGATCGCAGACGGCTGATCTGGGGCAACCGTTTGAACGATTTGGGAGGAAGCAGCCGATCCAGCGAAGAGGGCGATCGCTAAACATCCAATAAACAATAGGCTGAGCAAGCGGTGACGGCGCATAGGAGGTGAGAAGGGAGAAGGGAGAAGGAAAAAGGGGAAAATTAAACATTGCCTACGCTGCTGGGGCGTGATCCAGTAAACAATAGGGACGGCTGTAGCTGAGCGGCATTTCTAGAGCGTATTTTTCTAGAAGATCCGCATTACTCATAATTTGTTCCGTTTGCCCATCGTAGACAATTTGCCCGTGGTTTAGCACGATCGTTCGATCGCACAGTTCCAGCGCCAAATCTAAATCATGGGTGGCAATCAGTTGGGTCAAGGGCAGACTGTCGAGCAGGTGAATCAATTGCCGACGCGATCGCGGATCGAGTTGAGCAGAGGGTTCGTCGAGGATCAAAATTTGAGGCTGCATTGCCAGCACTCCCGCGATCGCCACTCGCTTCTTTTCTCCACCTGATAAATTATTGGCATTACGCGCACTGTAATGGTTTGGATCTAACCCTACGGATTGCATGGCAGCAACGGCACGGTCTACCAAGCATCCGCCGCGCAAGCCCTGATTCATCGGTCCAAAGGTGATATCTTCCCAGACGGTCGGCATGAACAGTTGATCATCTGGATTTTGGAAGACTAAGCCGACAAAATTGCGGATTTTGGTGAGCGTGTGAGGCGCGATCGGCAGTTCCCCTACCACAACCGTTCCCTGCTGCGGAATAATCAGCCCGTTGAAATGTTGCAGCAGGGTCGATTTGCCAGAACCGTTCGCTCCTACCAGAGCAACGCGCTCCGTTGCGTGAATGGATAGGTCAATTTGGTGCAGCGCTTCTGTGCCATCGGGGTAAGCATAACTGAGGTTTTCAATCGTAATCGGATTGTGATGCATGATTTAAGGGGTATCGAGATCGCTAGCGACCTTGGATATAGAACATTTGCCCCGCGATCGCCAAGGCAGCAACCATGGTGATTGCAACTCCATCGCGCCAGCCACCTTTGGGTATTTCTGCTTGAGGAAACAGCCCGGTATAGCCACGCGCCAACATCGCCTGATGCACCCGCTCTCCGCGATCGTAAGTCCGAATAAACAGCGATCCAACCATGTTGCCGATGACCAAGCGCTGGGTTTTACGACTGTTCATTAAGTTACGCGACAACGCCGCCCGCCGCATAGATTGGAACTCATCCGCTAGCACCGCAATGTAGCGATACATGGATGCCATGATTGCGACTAATAGGGGTGGCACTCGCAGCGTCGCGATCGCGTGCAGCAATGCCGGAATAGGAGTAGTCAAAATCAAAATGTTTACCATTGTTAAGGAAAGTAACATTTTGAGTGCCACACTGCCAAGATTGGTTAACCCAACCGTAGTGACTTGGAACCAGCCCCACTGCCAGATCACCTCGCCACTGCGTTGAAACAGCGTTCCCAGCAGCACTACCCCAATAAAGATAAACTCTACCCCCACCCGCTTTGCCAACGCGCTAAAAGTCACTTGGCTAAGAATGACCAACGTGACGATACCAAATCCATACAGTCCCCAGGTTTTCCACTGTCCATTCGGGGTAAGGGCGATCGCAAATACCATCAGCACCATGCATAGCACCCGTGTAGACGGAATCAAATCATGCCAAGGCGATCGCCGTTCACTATCAACATCTAACCGAAACGCACCAATATGCAGCAGCATGGTTTATTCTCTTGCTGCCTATGGAGAGATGTTGTCATCTTCCGGTGGAGCGGCTGAGTTCCGCACGACCACTTTGCCAATTCCCCAGGCTAAACCAAACGCGGCTAACGTGCCAATGATTCCGGCTAGAGGGGTTGCCACCGCTTCAGGCACCCCCCGAACCGCATACTCTTCAAACACTTGATAAAACGGTAGCTGTTTCGCTGGAGTTTCTTCTGCCGCTTTCGAGTCAAACTTGTGATCTTGGGCGACCCGATCCAGCCCATCTGGGTTTTGACTGGCAAACGGCGACAGAAAGGTAGCGATCGCCAAGGCGATTCCTAACCCAATCAATGCAAACGTCACATTTCTATTTCGAGATGAATCAGACACGCTATCAATCCTCTTTTTAAACTTTTAGTTTGATTTAGTTTGATTTCTTGACAACTCAAAACTCAAAACTCAAAACTCAAAACTCAAAACTAGATTCCACCCTTAGCGCGATGCCATTGGACGATTGGCGATCGCATTTCGGGGCGCTTTATAAATCAAGTCGGGGCGAGTTCGGTAAATAAATCCAAGAGCAACGACTGTAATCAGTGCTTCGCCAATCCCAATTAGAGTATGCCAAAACGTCATAGCAGGCAGCGCTACTTCCAACGGCACCGTTTCAGACAAGGCTAGTGCAAAGGCACACACTACCGCCGCAACCACCACACTTGACCAAGCGGCAATAGCAGCACCCGTTCCAATCCCCCGCCAACTATTCCAGCCTAGCGCCTTACGGATGGCAGCATACAAGTAGTAACCCCCGAAGGTGCCAATTAATCCCATCAAAACGATATTGGCTCCTAATGCCGTAATGCCGCCATCTTGAAACAAAAATGACTGCACGATAAACACGACTGCCATCACCAAGGAGCCAGCCCAAGGACCCAACAATGTGCCCGCTAGGGTTCCGCCCAACAAATGTCCAGAGGTGCCTCCTGGAATCGGGAAATTAATCATTTGCGCTGCAAAAATAAACGCAGCACAAACCCCCATTAGTGGCACCGTGCGCTCTTGATATTCAAATTGGGCGCGCTTCAAGCAAATTGCAATCAGGGCGATCGCCACTACCCAACCCATCAGAGTGATCGGCAGACTCAAAAAACCATCGGGAACATGCAACGCAAAATACAATCCCCTACCTCTCAATTGACTACCACTTAAACTCATCAGCAACAATTCAGTCATACCAACCCTTAATGAACCTTAAGCCAACGAATCATTTATGCCTGTAGATTTACATACCCGACATTGGCAAATGATTCAATCCTCCACCGGGGGATTTCTGCCAAATTTAGGCTCAATAGTCTTAATCCACGTAGACCAATACTATGCAGAAACCACATGAGAACTAGGCTTATAGCAATGACAGTCGTCAGAACGGTAGCTTACGATACTAATTTTGCGATCATTTAAAGTGATTGTGAGAGCTGGCATAAACCTATATCCTCATTGCCTAAAACGTGTTCTGCAAAATTCATACATTATTACGACTTATGCACTCGCCCCCTAAATCCCCCAATTCTGGGGGACATTGATCTTCTTGCTCCCCCAAAATTGGCAGGGTTGATTCTCTAAAGAAAACAAATTCTTGAAAGTCCTATTTTTAGGTTCAACTTCTTTTGAGGGTAAACCAAAGAATAAGGGTTCCAGAGTTATTCCTCTGTTAAAGAATCTTTCCTGCCCAGAATTGGGGGTTGGGGGGCAAATTTCGGTTGATTTGCGTAAGTCTTGCCATCAATTGAATGGCTTAGAAAGAGCTTCAGATGTTACTTTCAAAGCAAAACCCTCAAATCAGAAAATTTGAGGGTTTTGCTAATCCTAGAGAAAAGTCAGAGATCGCAACTAGCAATAAAATACATCCGTCTTTGCATCAATCTAAACGCGTGACAAATTGCGGCTCAGCCAGTCGGCGTTTTCGCGCAGGATATGCAAAATACCAGCACGAATGACCAATTCCATTCGTAGCCGCTCCTGCAAAGGAGAAGAGGCGTAAAGTTTAGGTTTGCCAAATGTTTCTTGTGCGCCTTCAATAACATAGCGGTTGGGGACATTGCTGAGAATATGGGCAACCAGCTTTTGGCGCAGTTCAGGCAGTGAAAAAGCAGTTTGATAAGGATGTTCAGGGTATTCCTCTAAGACATATTCAATCTCTTGAAGAACTGCTGGCAACGTTAGATTGACTAATCCGTGTGACATTTTTACCTCTAACTATAAAAACTGTTGATGTAAGACGGTGACTAACCAAAAGACAATTTTTGCAGCGATCGCCCTTGACTTTATAAAATGGGCATGTCCTCATAACAATGGTCACAGTGCCAGTAAAGCCCGCCCAAGCGCACATGGCGCAGCAAAACTCTAGAGCAGCATGGGCAAGTACGCCGAGTGTTCATGGAATGATCGATCGCCGTTGTAGAGCTTAACTGTTGGCTGCGATCGAGTTTGAGATGCGTTGACATTGAATGATGCAATGAGGCGTTCATATTAAAATCTGAACTCCAATTTTGTCACAGTGTATATTTTCTTGATAATGTTTGGGGCTAGACCCTGCGGCTAGACCCAATGAGTATCTTTTAAATAGAATAACGATCAAATGTTTGAAATCGAGTTTGACTACTGGTTAAGCAATGTTTGATTTGTTTGATTTGTTTGAGAAGGTTACATTTATTTGCAGAAACCTTCATTTTAGATTTATTGCCATTCCCGTGCTTCCAATTCTTTCTGAGGCAACAATAAATTTGCTTCAATATTCTGCCGAATTGCCATCGTTATCTCACAGTTGCTATGCAGACAATCGAGCAGCAGTTGATTGGCAGCATAGTAGCGTTGCAGCACTTGCTGTTGTTCTGAGCTAAACTGCCAGTGCTGGTGAATCTGCCGATAGCTATTGATATCATTTTTGAGGCGTTCTTCCCAAGCGCCATAGTGCCCCTGCCACCATGCCTGAAACCGTGGCTGGTTTTGATCAATATCTGGGAATTCATGTTGGAGTTGTTGCAGCGATTTATGCAAGCCAGCATCCAGCACGATGCCTAAAACATTGCTGAGGGCATTGCCACACAGATGAGCGTGGGCAAAATCTGGGCTTTGGGCGATCGCGCAGGATTGCAACACATCATCCAAAGCGGTATCCAAAAACATTCCCTGGTCAAGCGTACAGGCAAGCGCACAGGCAAGCGCAAAATCAGATGCGATGTGAGGGGTTCGAGCCATCGCCAAATAAAAGGCTCGAACCGTGGCATCTTTTGTTTCGGCTGGGATAATTTGCGACTTTCGACTTGCCCATACCAAAAACTCTTGCAGATAAGGATCTTCGGCAACTAGGGCATCAATTTGCTGCTTCATCAACTGCACTAACGAATCAGCACTCCGCAGCATGGCAGCCGTCAACAAAAAAACTTCCCGCCAGTGGGGATCGGTGATGTGGCTGACCAAGCCACCCAATGCCTGCTCTAGGGATTGGAGATTGTGGCTAGCAACAATATTACGTGCCGTGAAATATTCTTGAAACACCAGATAGGAGAACGAGAAAATGCCCCGCGCCCGTTCGATGATTAATCCATGTTGCGATTCGATCGCCCTTAGCACCGCTCCACTTTCGACGTGCAGTTCCTCAGCATCGGTCGAAGCATTGGGCAGATGCCGAATATAGTCCTCAATGTATTGCTCAAGCGTCCGTTGCTCAAAAAAGTATTGCCCCTGCTCAAAGGTAGCTGCTGCAATCTGACTCAGCAATTTCAGCTTTTGGGGCAGGCGAAACCCTTGGTAAGCCTCATCTCGTTCCACCCCTCTCGCCTCATCCCATTTGCCCAGCAGTAAGTCTAGCCCTTCTTTATAAAAATCTGTCTGCTTTGTCGGAAATCTGCCCTCACCCTGAAACACCCAACAAGCCATATGCAAAAACAGAGGAGTCACCATCAGTTGACGAAACTGCCAGTTTTCCGGCAAGCCCAGCTTTTCAATAAACTCATCAGATTGCTGCCCCCCTGCCGAAGGATTCGTCTTAGTAAACGCCACAAACCATTTTTGGGCAAATGCAACAATTTGAGCCTGGGTAAATGGAGCGACCTCCACATCGGCGAAACCGCGTAAGCTGTGCTTTCGAGCGGCAGTACGGCAGGTCGTTACAAATCGATTCTTATAATATTTATCTGAAAATCGACGAATTTCTTTGAGAACTACACTGCTCTCTTCCTGAAGGACTTCATCAATCCCATCCAGCAACAGCAACACCCGACCCGCTTGAAGCAACGTCTCAATTACAGAGGGATCGGCAATGCCATCGGTGAGCAACTCTTGGCGCAGGTAGTTTAATAAGCTAAATTCGCCGCTAACTCTAGCGTTTTCGACAAAATGCCTCAGCGTGACAAAGATCGCGACTCGCTCTGATTCCCACTTTCCTTGATTGCACTGAACGGCGAGATACTGCAAGAACGTAGTTTTGCCAGAACCGGGTTTGCCTAGCACCCTGATCTTCATGTAGTTTTCTACAGCAGTAACGCCGAGTATTTGTGCCTGGGCAACATCACCCAAGCCGACGCGATCGAAATTTTCTGGTTCAAGAGTTTGTAGATTCGCAATCTCTAACTGCTGTTGACTCGTAATGGCTTCCAAAACATTGGCATCAATGTAAATATCATCCAGGCTGACGGGGCGGCTGATGTCTAATAATTGCAGGATACCGCACTGATCTTGAATCTTGTCCCGACGCTGCGATCGCACGTCTTGCACTAGGACATCTAGGGCAGATGGGGGAACGGGGACCAATTCCTCGGCTCCAGGAAATTCTGCTGGCGGATCAACGACAATCTCGCGCCAATCTAACTCCAGCACCGAACAAATTTCTAAAAAGATATGACGCTCAACAGGCTGCCCAGTAAAAAATCGCCAAATCGGTTGACGTGTTTTTAAGTTCACCTCCCCCGCTAGGTTCTCTTGGGTCCATCCCTTGAGGACAAAGGCGCGTTTTGCGTGTTGAATCTTTGTGAGTAGTATCTGAAGCGATCGCTTGACGATGAGATAGACCTCTCAGATTAAAGTTTAATAAATTTCAAAGTTTAATAAATCAAACATTCTTAGATACCTGGCACCTTAAAGCTTTTTTTGGATTAATTCCTCCCTCTACGGTGCAAGTTATACAAAATCAAGTAAATAAACTTTGTATTTACTTGATTCCATGAAATCAAACGCTTCTTGGTTGGGTGCTGAACAGGACAAGGGTTATCAGGACAGCGTAAAATTCTTGCACAGCAAGCTCCTCAGGGATTTTGAACTTTCTTAACGGGACTGGCGCGATTCGAACGCGCGACCTGTCGCTTAGGAGGCGACCGCTCTATCCTGCTGAGCTACAACCCCAACTGAATTCGATTTAATCATAGCAGCATCGAAATGCTTGGGTGGCTTTGATTATTTCAATGGATTTTAACAGCATCGGTCTAGCCTGACCCATCAATGGACAATACAATCACCGTGATGTTATCGCGACCACCATGTTCTTTTGCCGCATGAATTAGGGCAGCAGCGGCTTTCTCGCAGACCCAGATGGATTTTAGCTGCGATGCAATCACTTGATCGGATAGTTCTTCGGTGAGTCCGTCGCTGCATAACAACAGGCGATCGCTCGGCTGTATCTGCACCGACTGAATATCAATTTGGCGCAAATCTTCTCGTCCTAAGCACTGAGCTAACACATGCCGCCAGGGATGAACTCTCCCTTGATCCGATGAAATTTCACCCGTGCGGATTGCCAGTGCAACCCAGGTATGGTCTTCAGTAATCTGATCGAGTTTGGCACCGCGTAACCGATAGAGCCGGGAATCGCCAATGTGGGCACATAAAGGCTGTTCATCGCGAAAGAGCAACACCACAACAGTGGTGCCCATATCACCCCGCTCTGGGTGCTGCCGCTGGTCGTCGATAATTGCCTGGTTTGCCTCTAGCAGCGCCTGTTCCAAAATAATCTCTGAGGATTCAGCCGCGTCCCAATAGCTCTCTAAATACGCTTGAATCGTTTGGGTGGCAAGATGGCTGGCTTCTTCACCGCCTGCATGTCCGCCCATGCCGTCTGCCACAATAAAAAAGCGACCTTCAGGATCGATGTAGTAATCGTCCTGATTGACTTTGCGGACAATGCCGACATCTGTTAAGCCTGTAGACAGATGCTTCATAGGGTGGTTGCTAGGTTGTCAACAATTAAATGGATCATGGCATCCGATCGCTTCGATCAATGCGAATCATCAAGCGAATGAGAATGAACCCTGTAAAGGACGCAGCAGTCGCCGCAGCAAGTGCCAGCCAGCCATAACCACTGACTAATAGAATCGTAGCCGACAATGTAAACGAACACACTAATAAAGTGTAATTTGTGCCCATATTTACACCGCTCAATCGGCGTAGAATGCGCTCTGTCTCCAGCGATCGCGTCCGAACTCGAATATCGCCGCGCTCCAGTTTCTCTAGCGTCTCTTCAATTCGTCGGGGCAATCCTAAAGCAGTATTGCTGATTTGGGAGGCTTGGCGGCTCAATTCTCCTAGAATATTGTTCGCATCAGTTGTAGGATTTCCATCTGCCATAATCTTTAATGCAAAAGGCTTTGCAACCTCCATAAAGTTAAATTGAGGATCTAATCCTTTGCCAACCCCTTCTAGGGTAGAAAAGGCGCGCATAACGAATGTAAACGTGGCTGGAAAGCGAAACGGCTGACCATAGGCAACTTCATAGAGATCATCGCTAATAGCTGCCACGGATTGGTTTTCAAAAGGCTTATCCATGAAGTTATCTAACATGAACTGAACCGAGCGACGTACGGGACCCATATCGCTTGTAGGAGTCAGAGCGCCGAGAGCAATCAGAGAAGCCACGACGCGATCAGCATCTTTTTGAGCAACCCCAAAGAAAGTTTCTAATAGCTTTTCACGGGTGACAAGTTTGACCTGTCCCATCATGCCAAAATCATAAAAAATCAGCGACCCATCTGGGTTAACTGCAATGTTACCGGGATGAGGATCGGCATGGAAAAAGCCATCGTTTAAAAGCTGAATTAAGTAAGCTTTCGCACCCAGTTCAGCTAGCCGACTGCGATCGAGTCCGGCAGCTTCTAGGGCTTCGTAATGGCTAATTTTAATACCCGGCAGATATTCCAGCGTCAACACCCGTGGAGAGGCATATCGCCAGTAGACACGCGGCACCATCACCCAATCTTCACTGCGAAAGTTGCGGCGGAAGGTATCGGCATTACGTCCTTCGTTGAGGTAGTCGATTTCCTCATACAAAATCTTGCAGCACTCGTCGTAAATACCGAGCCAGTCTCGCCCTGGACCCCATTTTGGGTGTCTCTGAAAGTACCGAGTAATCCCTTTGAGAATGGCAAGATCAATTTGAAACAGCTTGACTAAACCCGGACGCTGCACCTTGACAACCACGTCTTCACCAGAGTGCAAGGTGGCGCGATGGACTTGCCCCAAACTGGCAGCCGCAAGCGGAATTGGGTCAAAGCTGAGGTAAAGATCTTGCAGAGATTTGCCCAAGTCTTGCTCAATCAAGTTTTTTGCTTGCTCAAAGCTAAAGGCAGGCACTCGATCTTGCAGTTTAGACAGTTCTTCAACGTATTCTGTTGGAAATAGATCGGCGCGAGTCGAAAAAAGCTGACCTACTTTAATGAAGGTAGGACCTAAATCTAGCAGAGTGTCTCGCATCCAAACCGCTTGCGATCGCCGACGTTGCTCTCGCTTAGCATCCGTCATGCCACCGGAATAACTCCAAGACTTGCCATACAGCCATTGAGAATACAGCAGCGTCAGCACGAAGCCCCAAATATCCACAAAGCGCCGCTGCCGAGAATAATTATTGCGGTTCCAGCGATAGGCTTTGTCACCGTAGGATTTTTCTTTCACGCGATTGTTTGGCAGCGGCTCAACGAATGTCGTTATTTCCTGATTTAAGTATTCCCGCTTAGGAGATATATCCCGCGCAGTGACTGGCATTCCAAAATCGTTATTCTCATGAGGATTAAGCTCGTTTAAGAATGCAGGATCGTCTTCCAAACCCGAAACCGATTTAGACTCTTTGCCATTTTGAGCGTTTGCAGTGAGTGGAGCATCCGCATGGGCAAGGGAGCTATCGCCTTCAGGATTTGGCTTCGTTGGCTGTTTGGGCAGGTTGGAGTCTTGAGGAACAACAGACACTCGATTCTTATCCCTAGGCTAACACCTCTGATGCTATCAAAGGATATGCAAACGTGGTTATAGAGTGCGGCTGCGATATTGCTTCAGTTCAGAGCGCAACCGAGCAACTTCTGCCCGCAGTTCGTCGATTACTGTCTGCAAATCATCTGATTGGAACGGTGATGCAGTTGATTGACTCGACCGTCCTTGGGTTGCTGCCGCTTCTTCTTGGGCTGCCCGTTCTGCCACGCGATCGCTCAAGGTGCGTAAATTTTCTCGGAGTTCTGCATCTAGCTTGCCCAACTCACTTAAAGCATCCGTAAACGCAAGTTCTGCGTGATCATACAAGGTGTCTGCTAGCGCTCTGCCAACAAAAAAGGCATGAAGAATGGGGTTACTCATCAGAAAAATTCCTATACGCTCCGCCTGAATTATAGCGTGGTTATTCTATTGCCGTTGTACCTCGCCAGAACTAGGTGCAACCGTTGAAGGTGGGGGAGCAGGTTCTTTCTCGGCAGGAGCGGGAGGCGGGATCACCGCAGGGGGCAGTTCTGGCTCCGGAGAGTTTGGGATGTTGGGTAGAGGCGCGATCGCCCGTGGCGTAGGATTCGTTTCAGGAACTTGAGGGCTGAAATCGGGAGGTGCCGCCTCTTCAACCGCTGGAGCGGAATTGGCTTTCTCTTCAACCGCAGGTTGGTCAACGGCAGCAGGGGGAGACTGATTGCGATTATCTGGCTCTTTCCGTTGGTCGGGCGCTTCAACCACAGGGGGGGAATAGGAATTAGAAGGGATAATGGGGGGCGCAGCACCAGGCCAATTTTCAAATGGAGGAAAAGCTTGCTCTGTGTGAAAAATGGAGGTGCCTGATCCAGTGGAGTTTGCCGTAATTCGTAGGGTTAATCCGGCTCCTAAGCCAATGGCGGCAGCGATCGCCGCCATCGCAAGTAGCGTTTTAGGAAATGGATTTTTTAGGGTCAGCGCAAAAGGGATCATACTTTGATTGGATTGAGAACTAAATCGTTGGGTCGGCAGCGAAGCAGATTTTGCGGGTAAAGGATTGGGTTCCGAGGAAGCACCGATCGCAGCTTGAGATCCAGTAGCGGCTGGAGGCATTGCAGCCTCTAAATCAGAATTAGGATCGCGATCGCTGGGGTTAATCGGCGAAGGTAACAATGCCAGCCACTCGGCGATCGCTTGAGGGCGAGAATTTGCATTTAGCTCCAGTCCGCACAAGATAGCAGATTCTACCGCAGCAGAGAGTTGAGGACATAGCTGACGAGGGGATGGTAAGGGCGATCGATGGCGCAGGGGAGCCGCTAACGGAGCGTATCCAGTCAGCAAAAAATACAAAGTGCCTGCCAACGCATAGATATCGGTTGCAGGCGTGTGAGCTAACTCAGCCTGATACTGTTCGATCGCCGCATACTCTTCCACTGGCAATTGAATCGTGTCAGCCGCAACACCCAGCAGGGTTGGATCTAGCAGCCCAATATTGACCAGCACCACAATGTTAGACCCAAGCGGACGAATCACATTTTTGGGTGTAACACGGCGGTGAATCAGTCCTTTGCCATGCAGTTCCGCCAAGGCTGAACCCACCTGCTGGATGTATTGCACCGCCTGAGATTCTGCGAATGCGCCCGTGGTATGCACCACTTCTAACAGAGTTTGCCCCGTGGTGTAATCGAAGACAGCGATCGGTGCATTCTCTTCTTCAAAAGAATCAATCAGTCGCACCAAGCCGGGATGATGACAGTCAGCAAATCGGTGAGCTTGGTCAAAAAATCGCTGCTTTAACGGATCAAGATCGACGCTTAAATCAGGTTTTAGCTGCAATACCTGAAGAATGACGGGTCGGTTTTGCTGAACCTGAGTGCCTTGAAAGGTCACGCCGATGTCAGTCTGCCCCAAAACGTGATTGATCAGATATTTCCCATAATGAAGCGTATTCCCGATGGTCAAAGGCATGGGCATGTGGTCAACAAGTTTTTCTATGCTAACCCTTGAGCGCGCTTGACTCAATCTTTCCGCTGAAGTCTTTTGTGAATCGCGATCGCCCCAAACATCAGCGCCCCCAAAACGGTAGTAGGCTCTGGAACCGCCGCCGAACTGTTCTCTACTGGGGCTAACTCACCCCCTGTACTAACAGGTTCGACCACAGTTATTGTTTCAACGGGAATCGGTTCAACGGGAATCGGTTTAACGGGAGTCGGTTCAATCGGGGTTGGATTAGTTACCACTACTTCTACAGGCGGTGGTGGCGGCGTGGGATCAATGAAACCAACTCGTGGCTGAAAGTTAGGGCGCTGTAATAGGAAAAAGCGGTTAAGCGGGGTGGTATCTGTAAAAATGTAGCGAAATACAGCGGTGTCGCCAGGAGCGACGATGCCACCCGCAAAGTTGACGTAATCTCGCACATCAATCTCTTCTTCTGATGTGCTGAAGCGGGTTGAGGTAAACGGTCTAAACTGGGGCAAAAATTGACCGAAAGATAAACCATCGGATTCTGGACTGGGAGTGCCATACGTTTGTTGCAGCTCGTGGTCTACAAAAAACCAGGGAGTGCCCGTCAGGTTTGTGAGGACTGACTGAAAGCCAATTCCCGCATAGGAACACCTTGGGCATAGCCGGGGAAAGCCGTCAATGCTCATATATAAGTTGGTATCGGGTCCATACACGTCCTGTTGGATCGTGTAGAACCCATCTGGGTCAACTCTGCCGTTAACAATGCGGAAGTCGCCCGAAATTTCACTAAAGCGCAACCTGCCAATGTCCAGCGAGACGGCTTGAGCAGAAGTAGCAGTGCCGATCGCACTAGACATTGCGATCGCGGCAAAAAACCGACAGATGAATGCATTCATAGTTGCAACAACTCAGATAAAAATTTAGCAGTCTACGATCAAGCAAAAAGTATGTGTTCTTAGACTGCAAATCACCTAAAAAGTTTCAAATCTTCCTGATCAAATCTATCGAGGTGCGTAGCGGTCTGGCTATATTTGGGAACACACACCTTCAGTTACTGCAAGACTAAACTTAAATATCCAGGTCAGCCAGATTCAGTTTGGAGCCATAGGTTTCAATGAATTCGCGGCGGGGCGCGACGCGATCGCCCATCAGCACCGTAAAAACGCGATCGGCTTCAACGGCATCTTCAATCTCGATTCGCTTCAATGTGCGCGTCTCCGGGTTCATCGTCGTATCCCACAGTTGAGTCGGCATCATTTCGCCCAACCCTTTAAAGCGCTGGATATCATACTTTGCGTTGGCGGGGAAGGTAGCAATCACTTGGTCGCGATCGCGTTCGCTATAGCAGTAGTTGTGGCTGCGCCCTCGCTCCACCTTATACAACGGTGGACAAGCAATGTAGACAAAGCCCTGTTCAACCATTGCCTTTTGATAGCGGTAGAAAAAGGTGAGAATCAAGGTACGAATATGGGCACCATCCACATCGGCATCCGTCATGATCACAATGCGGTGATAGCGCAACTGCGCCGCATCGAAGTCTTCGCCCTTAATTCCCAAGCCGAGAGCAGTAATTAGCGCCTGAATCTCGGTGTTCTTGTAGATCTTTGCGTCGTCAGTCTTCTCAATATTCAGGATTTTGCCCCTGAGCGGCAAGATTGCCTGAAAGCGACGATTGCGTCCCTGCTTAGCGCTACCGCCAGCAGAATCCCCTTCCACGATAAAAATTTCTGATTCCGCAGGATCACGGCTACTACAATCTGCCAGTTTACCGGGTAAGGTAGAAGATTCCAATACCGACTTACGCCGCACCAGTTCACGGGCTTTCCGAGCCGCTTCTGCCGCCTTAAAGGCTTCTACTGCCTTTTCAATAATGGCATCTGCTACCCCAGGACGAAATTCCAGATATTCGATCAGCACTTCGCCGACCAACGAATCCACAATGCCACGCACTTCGGTATTGCCCAGTTTCGTTTTGGTTTGACCCTCAAACTCTGGATCGGGCACCTTCACCGAAATCACACCCGTTAAACCTTCCCGAATATTTTCCCCCGCTAAATTCGACTCATTTTCCTTAATCTTGTTGCGTTTGCGGGCAAGAGAATTCAAAGTGCGGGTTAAAACCGTCTTCAATCCTTCTAAATGGGTGCCGCCATCCACCGTGCGGATGTTGTTAGCAAAGCCCAGCAAGTTGTCGTTGTAAGCATCTGCACACCACTGAAGCGCCACTTCCACTTGGACGTTGTTGCGCTCACCTTGCACATATACCACCTCATCATGAAGCGGCTGCTTCTCGCGGTTCATGTAGGTGACATATTCTCGAATGCCGCCCTCATAGCAATAGACTTCGACGTGAGGCTCGGAGGCTTTTAGCAGGTCTAAGCGATTATCGGTGAAGGTAATGCGAACTCCGCCATTGAGGAACGCTAACTCCCGCAGGCGACCCGCCACAGTTGTATAATCGAACGCTGTCTCAGTGGTAAAAATTGTGTTGTCGGGCAGAAAGGTGATCGAGGTGCCCGTGCGATCGCCCGCTCCCGGTTCAACTTCCAAGATGCCAATGGGAACGCCTCTCTCAAACCGCTGCGTATGAGTTCCCTGGTTACGCCAAACAGTCACTTCCAACCACTCTGATAGGGCGTTAACCACAGACACACCCACGCCATGGAGACCGCCGCTTACCTTATAGCTGCCGCCGCCAAACTTACCGCCCGCCCCCAGAACGGTCAATACGGTTTCTACTGCCGACTTACCTGTACGAGGATGTATATCGGTGGGAATGCCACGCCCATCATCCGTAATGGTCGCTGAGCCATCCGCGTTTAGCGTGACTTCAATGTTTTTACAATGCCCTGCCAGCGCTTCATCTACAGAGTTGTCAACAACCTCGTACACTATATGATGCAGCCCACGGGGACCCGTACTACCGATATACATCCCCGGACGTTTACGAACGTGTTCAATTCCCTCAAGGACTTGAATTTGCTCCGCACCATAGTTGTCTGACATGCAATTAGCGCTCCAGCCGAAATAACGTGGTCTAAAACTGCTTTTAAGCTTCAGAAGACCAAAACTATCTAAAATTGTAGCACAAAAGGCTTATAACCGCTTTTAGATAGGTTTCCTGAACTGTTTGCGGCAGGGTTCCATCACTACCTCATATCCAAACACCAACTCTATGGGAATCTTAATAAGCAGCGATACTTTTGTACCAAGATTAATTGTAATTTGTGGGGCGACGGCAACGGGTAAATCCAGCTTGGCGATCGCGCTGGCAAAACGTATGAATTCTGCCATTCTTAGCGCTGATTCGCGCCAAGTGTATCGAGAATTTAACATTGGCACGGCAAAACCCACGATCGCCGAGCAGCAAACTATGCCCCATTACTTAATCGATATTTGCGAACCAACCGATACGCTGACTTTGGCAGAATATCAAATGCAGGCGCAAACAATAATTCAGGACTTACGCAAATCAACCGAAATTTGCCCCCCGACCCCCAATTCTGGGGGAGCTAGAGATCAAAGTCCCCCAGAATTGGGGGATTTAGGGGGCGAGTGCGTAAGTCCTCTAAGGGAATCAGGGCGATCGCGAATTTAAGATTGAGTAAAAAATCTACTGCTACTCCCGCTTTTGTAGATTGATTGGCTGATCGGAAAAAGGGGCGGTCGGTTAGACCTGCCCCAAATGTTAGTTCTTCAGGACTTACGCAAAAAAAACTTCACCCCTTGAAAAAGGAACTTTCAAGGCTTCCTCTTTTGAAGGGGAGCTAAGAAGGATCGAGGCTCCAAGCTTCAAGTGCGTAGGTTCTATTACTTCTACTTTCGCGCGGCTTTGAAAACAGTTAAGCAGCCCACTTTTGAGCCACCACTTCAGCCAAATCTACAACCCGCTGACTGTAGCCCCATTCGTTGTCATACCAAGCGATCACTTTTACTAAGTCTCCTCCCATAACGATGGTCAAATCTGCATCGACGATCGCCGACTCAGATGAACCTGCATGGTCACTAGAGACGAGAGGCAAATCACAATATTTGATAATGCCTTTCATGGAACCTTCAGCAGCATTTCTCAGCACCTCATTCACCTGTTCGGCGATCGTGCTTTTCTCAACTTGAACCACCAGATCCACAATCGACACATTGGGAGTGGGCACCCGTAGGGCAATGCCGTTCAGCTTGCCAGCGAGTTCAGGAAGAACCAGAGCAACGGCTTTAGCCGCGCCCGTTGAGGTCGGGACAATGTTGATAGCGGCGGCTCGTGCCCGTCTTAAATCGCGGTGGCTGGCATCTAGCAAGCGCTGATCACCGGTGTAACTGTGGGTGGTGGTCATCGTGCCCTTGATGATGCCAAAGTTATCGTTTAGCACCTTGGCAATGGGCGCTAGGCAGTTAGTCGTGCAGCTTGCATTGCTGATGATGTTGTGCTTGGCGTGGTCGTAGTCGAGATGATTGACACCGACTACAAAAGTTCCATCATCGCCTTTTCCAGGAGCCGTAATCAGCACCTTCTTTGCCCCTGCTTTGAGATGTTTAGAGGCACCTTCTTTGCTGACGAAAACCCCTGTAGATTCAATGATCAGATCAATGCCCAACTCTTTCCAGGGCAAATTTTCGGGGTTGCGATCGGACGTACATTTAACAACTTTTCCATTCACCGTAATACTGTTATCGCTGTCTCTTATACACATCTGACGCTGCCGACGAATAGAGAGGTGTAGATCTCGGTGGTCGCC